>Ga0065711_1005238_pt1 | contig 36905 bp, 23 predicted proteins | sample Hoacrofraction12_FD_59098 | JGI IMG/M metagenome (GOLD analysis project Ga0065711, IMG submission 59098) | Hoatzin crop microbial communities from Cojedes, Venezuela - Epithelial fraction 12 v2 (version 2) | ecosystem: Host-associated > Birds > Digestive system > Esophagus > Crop | place... | reverse complement strand
GCCCCGCCTGGACAAGGTCTTCTACAGCCTGCTGTAGGTGACCCTGCTTCGGCAGGAGGGTTGGACTAGATGACCCACAGAGGTCCCTTCCAACCCCTACCATTCTGTGATTCTGTGATTCTGTGATTCTATCTCCTGAACCACAGCACTTACCCCGCAATATTCATGCCGGTACAACAGCACCTTGCTGTTGACTGCATCCTTGGCACAAAGAGAAGTCGTTAGCTGTTGCTGTACTAGAGATTGTGATGAAGGTGCTGACTTGCTACTACCAGCAGTTTTAATGAAAGCAGTTTTCTCACCTTTTGCACCTCAGTTTTGAAATAATTACTCAACATCTTAATCTTCTTTGTTTTCTAGGCTTTTTGTAGGAGTGACTGTAATGAGTAGTCCCTGCACACCCACTCCTTTATTCCTCCAGCTGTTTATTTTTTAATATGTGTCAAATACTTCTTCTGCGCATTTTTCCAAAATAGTTAATGCTTTGAAACTGGAAAAACAGGCAAAGAGCTGTGAGTCAGCCTGGCAATTGCTTTAGCCATGTATTATGTACTTTAATGTGTATCAGGGCTGAACAGAAGTGGAAAGGGAGACTGAAATTATTCCCAAAGCCCATGTACATTCTTGAACATGAAAAATAGATTGCTTAACCTTTTAGAAGAGCCTTGTGTGCTGCAGTGGCTTGCCTCAGACCGCAGCTGCAGATGAAGGAGCCCTGCTAGGTTTGTAATGGCTGCACAAGAAGGCCTCCAACGATTCAGTCTTATCCTCCTCTGTGATATTCCCAAATCTCTCTGGGCCCTCCTTGTGGCTGATGTCCTAGTGACCTGCTAGTTCATCTTCAGCCCTCCATGTAAGGACAAGAAAGTCAGGGTTGAGGAGTCTAAGGAGGATTTGCTGTGCAGCTGAATGGGAACGATCTGAAGCCAAACCTCCTGCAAATGGATCTTGACGGCACTGCATACAATTGCTCTGTTATTGACACAGAATAGGAAAAAATCTACACTTAATGCGTCAAATAAAACACAATGAAAATAGCTGTCTTCTTCCCTCACACTTTCTTTCTTATTCCTATTGCAATCTAACATGGAGTGCCCACTGCAGACATAATTACAGCAGAAGCACTGTTTAACCTAGTCAGGGGTTTGTGTATGCAAACATCGCAGCGTGTGATGCTGGGTGATCCATTGTAAGGCAGATAGTTCTGTCACTGGTTAAACCTTTATGCTGTCACATTGTATTTCCCTGCTTTGCATGATAATGGTCTTCTAACGTTGTTAGGTGGCTGCAACGCCCAGTCTGATAATTGCGTAGTTTGAGACACTTGCTATGCTGTACTCTGCTGCAAGAAAGTAACTTTAATTTGGTAAGATTCTTGCAAAGGCTTACTCTGTGCAATGATCTAACCAGACATATGAGGGACATGCCCTCCACTTGCTCTCCCAATGAATCAATATTGGCTGAAAGAAGAATCAGAGGGTTTTCTGTAGATCTCCAGAGAAAGTCACAACAGACCTCCTCTTGAAATTCATACAACAGGTACAGAATAAACGTCAGTAAGAGAGTTCAAAGAAACCCAAAATGTCCCTGTAGTGAGACTGATGACTCAGCTATGGGGAAAAAGAAGGTGATGACTCTGTAAATAGATGGGATGAATTATAATGAAGGCAGGAACACAGGATCTAGAAGTACTGGCAGATTAATAGGTGCAATTATCATAATTCTGTGGGAATCATTTGAGTAATGACAGTATCTGTCAGGTAAGTGCAGAGGATCATTCCTAAGTCATTGACAGGGATCCAAGTACCCTGTAAAGAAGTGTCCAAAAAGGAGGAAAATGGGTCAGATCAAAGAGAAGTTTCAGTACAATTACACTCAATTAAGTTTACAGTTATGTGTTTTAGTTTTATAAGATTAGGCCACTAAAGACACGGGAATGGCCAAAACAGGTGGCAATGCTCTGGCTGTGCACTTTGCTCTTAGGTCTGTGAGCCTTTCAGCTACCTTTCTAATAAGAGCAGTGTAACGCACTGGTGTTGCTGTTTCAGAATGATTTCTCAACATGGACAGGTGGTGTTTAAGGAAGCTAATGAGAGGACCGACTTGGCAGCAAATGGCAGTCAGAAGACATATCACAGGTGTCCTGTCGCATAGGGACTGAGAGTGGGACAGACATGTCCAATTACTGCCCAATATTGTGGCTGTAGGAATACCTAGTCACCAGCCACATGCTCTAAGCAATGATCATGTACACCCTTCATCTGTTTAAGTAGGTGCTTTTGGATGGAGAATGCTGAGCTTTATATTGTAAATCCATCTTCCTTCAGTTGCTGGTGCTGGCACATTTTGTTATTTGCTGTGGTTGACTCAGTTAAAACAGGACAGGCTTTGATATACTGCCTCAGTTGTTGTTTTCTTCTTTTCTTGATAATACCTGCTGCATTTTGTAGTACTCTGTTAAAAAAGAAGGCTGCTTGCTGATGGTAAGAACCAATCAGAAGAGAAACACGACACACACAGAAAATGGATATTGTTTATGGATTTGATAATGTTGTCTCAAATATCTGCCCAAAAAGTTTCCTTTTGATTCTTGTCAGAATCACAGTCACATCAAATGGCTTTTAAGTTCCACCTCGGGTGAAATATTCACTCCATGGACTTTGTCAAAACTTTTAAACAGGGGTAGGAAAAACAGAATTTAGGATTCACCAGAGTAGGATCAGTAAATCCCAAAGGAGCCAGTGCCTCCTTGAATCCAATGCCTTTTCAGCCACTGTTTTCCAGGCTTTGCTTTCTGCTTTATAATTTGGTAATTTCCTCTGCACAGTTCTGTTTGTGCTCCACTGAGCCTACGCCATGGGAATGAACTGGCTTTGCTTTCTGTGATGGCTGGCTGAAGTTTCCTTGGAAAGCGTGGCTGGGAGGCACAGACATCAGCACAGCCCACGGTCACAGCATCCCCGCAAAGTGCACATTGCTGTTCTCACAGGCAGGGAAACCAAAGCAGAGGAGTGAAGGGATTTGCCTAAGGCCACAAAATGAGTCAGTTGCTTGTGTCGGATTAGTTATGGCTCAAGACTTCCCTGCTGCCAACCCTGCGCTCGCTCCAGCAGACCTCTCCTTTTCCAGTGCCACAGGGAGACACAGGATGATTTTTGCCCTCCTAGTTTAGAGGATGTGCAGGTGGTCTTTCTCAGGACAAAAACCAACCTAGCTGCAAATTGTTTTGAGAGCCTCTGCTCTGCTAACGCAAGGTGGCAGCTCTGGAGGGCTTGGTTTCTCCTTGCATGATTCTGGGCACCTTGAACTTCATGTCATTGCACAGAGGTTTTAACACCTTAATAACTTTTTTCTGATAAAACTATGTGAGTTGACAAAAATGTGCTAAGTCATGGAAGTCTGGATTTCTTTCCATATTCTTTATTCAGACACAAAAAGTAGAAGTATGTGTGTCTTGATACGCAAACTAATTGCTAGGGTAAAAATAGACCTGCCCATCATACAACATGGGCTACTTAATCACATCATGAAACTTGACTGAAGAGGACTGACACAGAGCAGGGACATCATCCTATAGATGCTTCCTCCTGGACTTGTGCCCACTTCTCGGTCTTTGATGGGCTGACAAAGAGTGGTAAATAGTACAGCCATCAGCAAGTGTTTGGAGCACCATGCTCCTGAGCTCTTCTCCACCAGGACAGTTGCATCTTTGCTCTGGCAGCTGAGGAGGGTTGCAGGAAAGGGTATATTTAAGCACTTGAACATGGGAGCACTGCTATTCTTAGACAAAAATAACAGTGAATGTGATGTGTACCTGTTTTGACAAAAAAACCAATAACTAGAGTGTGAGCAGAGCTGCCTGTGACATGCACTGGAACGTGTATCTACGTAGAACGTGTTTCAGGAATAAAAGGGTAGCAGGGAGAAGCCATAGAGGCAGGAGAGAATATCTGGAAGGCAGAGATGCATGACAAGCAGAGGAAGGAAAGGATTTGCTCCTGCAAGGTGCTGAGCACCCTTAATGCCCACTGAGTTCAGAGAAAGAAGGAAAAATCCTGCAGTCATATCTATGTGAAGTTTTTGAAGAGTCTTTAGCACTCCTGAAATTTCCTCTGTAGAGTTGCTGCCATTTCACTGCAAGCAGCCTAATGCCAGCAGAGCCACTGCACATTTTTTTCATCTGATCCTTGCAATGCTAAATTGTTGTGTCTTTCTGATCATGTGTTCTGACAAAGCTCATCCAGCAGTGTACAGCAAAAAAGGTGACTTTTGCTGCTGTCATTTTTATTGCCTCAGTGAATAATATGAGCGAGAATTTTCCATCCCTGAAACTCTGTTTCTGGCTGGCCCACATAGTAATGTCAGCTCTATAATGTTTTGTTCCCTAGGAATGACATTATTAAAATACTCAGCGGCTTAAGGAGGATTCTCTCCTTAGTAAGGATGCTCTGATGAAACACCTTTCTTTATAAGTGCTCATCTTCAGGTCCATACAAATATTTATTATTGTTTGTACACAGGAAAACCACAACTACTCAGCCTGCATGATAATTTTGTATCCAGGATATAAAAGATGAAGTGTTCACCTATGTTCATACAGAATGTAATCTGCTTTCCTTCAGGCTCTTCCTCACTTCTGTTTCAGTCCGTGGGATGTGGTCAGGGAGGGTGGGATCAAGCCCAACCGTAGCCAGGGGAGTGGCACTGCCACATGCAGAAATTTCATTTACGTTGTTCCTAGCTGGAATGCTGTGTGTTTCTCCACACTTGCAGACGAGTGGTTACCCTGAAATTGCCTTGCTTCTTGTGGCTTTTTTCGTAGCAGTGAGACGTATCAGTGCTCTGCATGAAAAGCAGCACTCCATCACACCTGTATGGAGTTGTGACACTATCGGGATAGTTTTTTATTTGTCAAGCAGTTAGTGCATTGCATGGAGGCAAAGATATGTCATTTCTGGCAGACGTAATCTTGCTCTGCAGTCCTGTTTCCTGCAGAAACAAAAAAGTCTTCATCTCTATTACTGCACTGCTGCAAAACATAGGAGAAAAACACAAACCAACCAAACAGATGAAAATTCCATGTGCACAGTGATTAAAAAGTGAATAATGCAGATGTTTTCCTTTTTCAGCTGCACAACAATCTAAGTTATTTATTCAAAAGAGGGTTGAAAGGCTGTTTCTCCTAGCCTCCCTCGATGAGCACAGGCTCCTGATTTTGTGTAGCTGGACTGGAACATATTGTTGGCTGCCACGGCTCTGACACAGTGCAAGCTGTTAATCACAGCCACTTCCATGGGGCAGGTTCTCTGTGATCTGGAGACATGACTTCTTCAGCAGATCTGCTGCCATTAAAATATGAGATCAGCTGACACAAATCCTTTTGAATAAAATGTCTTCTACTGCGTGAACCTGCAGTGCATCACACAGAAGTGCAAATGTATATATACATTTTTTTTATAACTGCATATATTTTCAAATATACAAAAACATAAAAATAATTCTCCATATATAAAACTTTCATGCAGCATGAAATGCAGTTTTTAGAAATCATGTAATTATGATGCTGTTATTTTGAAAGGAGGCATACAATCCTTAGAACTTTACTGTAAAAAATTAATGATGACTTCAATATTATATCAATTAGATATCTCTTCCCTTAGATATTGTTATCTCTGTGTTGTATATGAGACATTTTAAAAAAATGGTGCTAATTTGTTGTAGGCTGATTCAGTTTACATGTGAAGCACCGTTGCAGCACAAAGCAACAGTGGTATTTATTCTTTATTTATTCTATTTATTCAAATGCTGCCTGCATTTGACCCTCAACATTAACTTCATATTGAGACTTGGCAATGGAAGTGGTTCATAGCATCACATTTTAGAAAGCCATGGTCACTTTGGGGCTAGAAGGTGGTCTGTGCCCAAATCCTGATTTCAAAATTTTACAAAAAAAAAAGAAATTATGAAGAAACTTTGTTTTAAATAAAGCATAAAAACCACACAGTGGGATCCCTAGAAATTCCTACCCTGGTTGTCCAAGGGATGGCAAGAATATCCCACCCTTGTAGGGGAGGTAGTATTTCACTGTACAGAGGAGGGACAGGAGAAAACATGTCAGGAATGACTGAAAAGGGTGAAATGGTCTGAACTTGATGAGATTGCATGGCTTGGAGAAAGGAGGAGATCAGACAGATTTTCAGAATGTCTTCTGTGGTTCTGCAAAATAAACCTCCCTTGATTTTGGGTAGGAGTGGATAGGACACATATATCAACATAAAGAGGCATAGTAAGTTTCTGTTCCCAGGAGAAACATACATGAGAGTTAAAAACCACTGAAAGAATGATCATTCCTTTGGAGAAGAGATGAATGGAGGGGGATGTAATATGAAACAAGGGTGCCTTACACAGATTGCATTATAGAAATATTAGCCAGTTATTGATTCATAAAGTTGAAACAGTGCAAGCAAGCCTTAAGGGCAATCCTAATGCTTCCTTCCTGGCTCTGCTGAGTAAACTCTAAGGTTCTACCATACTAGGGTGGACAGGAGTGGCCTGCGTGTTTGCTTGTGTATGTGGTTCCTAATTGACATAAATCTATAGTATGCTGCATGAGTATCTCACGCTTTTGGTCATTCAGAAGCATCGTGAAGCACTGAACGGATTGTATCACGTGGAGGCAAATGTCACTGCTGTCTTGGCAGCTGTAATTTTCCTGAACAATTTTCTTTTATGGTAAAATGGAAAGGTACATATTTTGGTTTTGATTAGAGCACTGATTTGCAACTTATAATTTGATGGTCAATTGCCTATGTCTAACAGATTCTGAAAAAGACAATGACAAAACCAAAGCTGGAATAGGCTTAAATTTGCTCTACAAGGATCTCCACATTTCTCTGAAAAGTTTTTAGAGCTTTACAGGATGAAAACTGACTTAGAATGATGTGGGAGACGCCAGACAATGTGTCTAATTTTCCCCTGACATTAGTAGAAGGAGTCTAAATGAGGTCAGCAGATCGGCACACTCATTTTGTGAAGAAGGGTGATTTTATTTTGCAGTGATGTGCCAAGAAGAATTGAAACAGAAACAGTGTAAGAACACCTGCAAAGCTTCCTAGATTCATTGTTCTGTATGGTATGGATACATAACTTGAAAAAAAATGTATCTTGGATTTCTGTTATTTTCGGTTACTGTTGGCTTACACCTAGAATCATGGAAAGAACAGAATAATTAGCAAAAATACTAAAATGTTATTTTTCAGATCTCCTGGTAGATATGATCAATGATCTATGATTCTATGATCAAACTGAAAGGGAAGATGCAGGTCATTTACTTCACTTTACCCAAGTCTATCTGATAATTTCTGCTGTTGTTTCTTTTTGAGTTACCCTACTTTGCAGCTACAGCACAAAAATACAGGAACATTCAACTTTGCCACTATTTACTTTGATTTAATTCTTTATAGTGAAGAAAATCTTTTATTAGAAAAGCATAAAATTGTGGACAGTCATATTGCTCCTCTGTTCTAGCCATTGGACAGATCCATATCAAAGTGCAGCTAGGTGTCCTCTCACATAATTAGAAGAGTCAGAAACTTCTGATCTTGTGCTGCCTTTTAAATCTGTCCTCTGGGGTTTATTTTCTGTCACAGTGAATGTAATGCCGATGGTGGTTTAGTTAATTCTAATCCAGGTGATCTTAAATCTAGCTGGATTAGTTTAACTCATGAGTGAAGGCAGCTGAATTGAATCTGGATGACTTTGTCCTAAAAAGGACTAATAATGCTGTCACGGGTTGCTTTGGCACATCCATCTACGGGGACAGGCACCTAGCAATGCCGTAAACTGCTCACGCTGGAGTCACCAGAGGCTGCTTGATTAGAGACTTATTAATGACAGTGCATTTGTAAGCACAGCTTCCTGTGATTCTGCATCAAAGCAGTTTACAGACACTTCGTCTGTCTCTATACTAGTAAATTAGGTGTGTTTCAGGCTGCTATCTGGCACGGAGACTGATTGACTTGAAAAAACCTCCTAATAATGCACTATTAAAATCTTTCCTTTGATACACAGCATGCCCAGTGAGCATTGTTTTTTGCCTGTAATAATTCTTGATTAAGCCCAGAAATTGTCTGGGAGCAAATGCTAGGTCTGTGGCAGTTCCAACAACTCCCCACAGAGATAACTGAGTGCCTGGGTGTATTTGCTGGGACTGTTCCATTAACTAGCATAAACATAATGTAAAGGGTTACATATAGTGTAAAGGGTTACACAACTCTTCTTCAAGATGTCTGTTTTACAGAGGAGTCATCAAACTGTGAAACCACCACTACAAAAAAAAAGTGCCAAATCTGAGTATAGGACTCAGGTCCTGGCCTTAGCACTGAGTTTGGTTGAAGTGCTTTGCTTGCAGCAGTCCTAGGCTGCTTGTTTGTGTACCCTGTTCATGGTTTATAAAGAGTTTGCCTGGTCTGGCTGGAATTTAGCTGGGAATATGTGTGAAGGCATTTTTCTGTCATCCACACAGGCTTCCCTGCCATACACAAATTATTTCCTTCTATGTGATGTTGCAAGTCTTAGATCTAAAAAAATTTTATTCTTTTCACATAAAATATCTTTCTAGCACTGTAGCTCCTTTCCAGAGTCTCTTGTGATGTTTGGGATCAGACATAACTACTATCAAAGTTCTACTCATTTTCTATTCTTTTCCTGATATTTTTGTCAGGATTCAATAAAACTTCTACTGTGTCAGTTTTGACATTAAAAAGGTAAAGGAGTGAGGGAATTAATCCTTCTTTAAAGCCAAATAGAATTGTAAATCCCATAACTAGAGAAATTACTATTCTTGTATTTATGATTTGTTTTCACTTTTGAAGTGTTTGAGGTGTGCATGCATCACACTGCTCCAGTAGATCATTTTTTTATTCGGACTCATCAAATATTTGTTTTCCTCTCTGGGTGATGCTGGGTACTTGGAGTGTCATAAGACAGAAACCATCAATCATGGATGGTTTCAGAAGCTGATTTCACATGGAGATCCTGCCCGTCAGGAGTCACAGCCTGCCTCAGGGAGAGATGTCCTCTGGTGTGACTCCTGGCTGTCGGTTGTTGTGTGCTGCTGTAATCAGCACACAGACAGCAGGTCGGTGTGTTTGTGTGGAGGAGACACCCTTGAACTATGTGAGCTGCCTTGAAACCTGCTGTTGACTTCATCTTCAGCCAGGCTCCCTAAGCCTTGCTCCTCTCCCAGCTTCAAAACCCATTTTATTTTAGCTGTGATTCCTGATCTGCCTAGAAACACTTGCTCCTGCCTGTTCACCCGTTCCATGGGACCTTTGCTTAATGTAAACAAACCTTGATTTCTTGAACTTTGGCCAGGCCTTTGATGATTCCCTTGCCTTGACCTGCCGTGTTCTGTGGCTCCCAGGCTGCTGAAGGAGGTTTGGTCTCCTGGCCACAGTGTCTGCCTGCAGGTGGGTAAATCGGCTGGAAAGGGAGACCGTAGATGGTCCCCTGTAGCATGATGACCTGTCCTGTATAGGGTCCTCTTCTGTTCTGCTGCATAGGTAGGATGGGTTTGCTAAATCCAGTATGTTTTGATTTTTTGCCATGTAGGATGGTGTGGGGAGAGCCAAACTGGCAGATGAGGGTGTTGGATGGGCTGAAAATGGCATGTGAGAAGCAGGTTTTGTGAATCCATCCATCTGTGTCAAAATTTCCTGGTAGGAAGAAATGTGCCCTTCCATAGCTATGAGCAAATTATTTTTCTGACTCCAGGGTCAGGAGTCTGCTTTCCAGTGACACACTGTTTCTGCTACTACTCTGGCTGTGCCTGGCACTGTGGTGTATGAACAGCATGCAAATTTCACATCATGAAAATCTGACACCAGGCCAACATTGAATCTTATCTGGTCTGGACACAATACAAAGACAACTACTTTGGGAGGCTTGAGGATTTCATCTGTTGTTGACAACAGAGAGATTTCTCAGGATGCTTTACATTTAAACCAAAATCAGAAATGAAAATTCAAGCTATAATCTGCTTTATGCTCAGATTTTTAATTGTAATTTATGTACCATTTGCTTAATTTTGTTAGTATTTTTCAAAAAGACTATGAATTCCCTTCTTTTATAGGAGGTCTTGGCATTTAGTGAGGCATTTGATGAGCAGATCCCACCGCTGGTGAAAATTTGCCTGAATGTAGGAGTCTTTTCATATAGTTCAGGGCTTGTTAGTGTTTGGTGTCAATTGGCAGCTGTGGACAGGATACAATCCAGTCTGAAATTACTGGGATTTTCCCTTGATGGTTTTCTTTTTCTGGGAGTTACTGTAATGTCAAATATCAAAAGTGAGCAGAACAAGACTTCTTCCTCTGTGCTCCCCAATTCTCTCCAGAGAAGGTCTCACTGCTTCTTTGAAGTACACTGTAAAAGTTACAAAATCAGGATACAGAATACCAGGTTACCTATACAGCTTCTGGTCTCCTTCTGTACGGAGAGATATGATCTTTAATTACATAACCATGGATTAATGCTTAAGGGAGTAGAGTGCTGTTTTTGAAAACTGGGTTTTATTCCTGCCTCTACTAGAAAGCTGCCGCGTGGCACTGTGTAAGTCTGTTAAATCATTAGGCCATGAATGTGTTCCCAGTGTGTTACACTGAGGGACTGATCTGCTAAAGTGGATAATGCTTAACATCTCCAGCTATGCCTGCTGGAATCATGATTGGAGCTTGCACAACATACGAAGGATCACGCTCCTATACGGCTGAACCTGGGAAACAGCAATTAATGAATGGTTTTAACAATTTTAACTTGAATATCTGTGCCTCAGGTTCCCCACTATTCAGTGAAAAAAGAAAAAAGAATAGTATCTATCTCACAACAACTGTATTGTGGAGAGATATTAATTAATGCTTTTAAAGCGCTCAGATGCAGTGCACCTCAAAGGAAAAACCCAGGAGAAAATAAATAATTTTGTGATCTGTATAAATCTTTTGTAAATATGTCTAATAAAAAAGAAGAAGAAAAAAATCTGAATCAAAAGCTGAACAGGATGGTAAAACAAAATACTGAATAACAGCTCCTGTACTGAATGAAGCTGTGATCCCATGGAGAAAATGCGAAGTGCTAATGTAATTAAGGATTAGAAGAGATGATCAAAGAGGAGCATGCCAAAGGTTTTTAGATCTGTGGAAGACTGATATAAACCCCTGTTCTTCATGTTGGGGTGACAGGACAAGAAAAACATACAAAAACGCAGAAAGGAGATCAAGATTGATCTGGAAAACTTCCAGATGAGGAAAATTTTCAAAACACAAGCATGAGGGGTATGCAGAGTCCCATTCTCTGTACTTTGCTAGTTTCATCCTAGTTTGTACCTTGTTTTCTCTCTCTACTTGTCATGTCAAAATTTTTTTTTGTCTTTTTTAAGCTGACCTTGTCATTATTCCACACCTCCTTCTTGCACTTGACATCCATAAAGCACTCGTGATTTAGTCACATCAGTCTGTTGGCTATAGTTCTTTTCTTTCTTCTGTGGTGGGATTGTTTCCATATTTACCCTTAACACAGTTTCTTCAAGCAACTCAGTCTCTTTAACAGGTTTCCACCTGGATTAGCCTTCCAGGAGACTGTAGCTTGAAATTTTCTCAATACAATGAAATCTGTCTTCCTAAATACCACTGTTTTTGTTTGCCTGTTCTCCTTTCTTCTAATAAAGTCACTTCACTCTTGCTTTTTTCCAGATGCCCTTTCCCTTGATATTTGTAATAATTTCCCCCCTGTTGGTTAGAAACTCCTGATGGCTTTCTGTATTATTTGATTTCAAAACAATTGTCAAAAGAATAATAAAAATGTAAATTTTAAAACAAAATTTTCTACCAGTTCCTCTTGGCTTGGGTCTGTATGGAAATCTCCACCATTACAGCACCTGTGGTCATTTCCCCTTTAAATGACACTTTCAATCAAGTCAGTTTTGTTGGTGGACTAGAGAGCTAACATATGCTCCTTGACATCTACCCTGATGACAAGATAACATCTACATTATAAAAGTAGTCCTGTGATACTAATTAACCCACAAAGTCTCTTATTTTGGTTAAATCATATATATCAATGGAATAGACTTGAGTCCAAATTTGTATATCTTTCCATTTTTGGTGCAAATTGTGATTTTCTTTCTCAGTTCAGGTACATTTTGCAATACTTTCATGTTGCCAGGGGTGACCTTTACTCTACCGAAGAAAGAAAAATTATTAACAGTTCTCTGATTTCTTCCAAGTGAAAGAGAACACGAATTAAAAAAAAATATTGAGAGAATGATAATGTGAGTGGCTGGGTGAAAAGCATGAGGGGAGTAAGAATACATGGTGATGATTATATCTTCATCCCACAAAAATATGCAGGAAATCACAGAAACGTATACAATCTTAACCCAAATATGTATAAAGAAAATGGATCAACAGCATCTGCAAAATCCTTCATTTGCACTCAGAGTATGAAGAAATGCTTTGATATTAACAATATGAAATAGGGGCAAACACAAAGTACTGTTCTTCAGAGGGAAGTATCAAACACAAATACTGAAATGTGGAAATAAGTAGACAACAGTACTTCTGACAATGGCAGGGGATTATAATGCAAGATGCATATATATATAAGCCAGACAAACAAAGCTGTTACCAGAAACCTAATCTCATTCTGGAATTATTATCATGAGGAAGAGGTTATGCCAGGTGGGGGAGGTAACTATTTCACTCTACTTGATGCTAGTGAGGTTATCTGGAGAACTGTGTCCAGTGTTGTGTACAGAACATTAGGAAAGATGTAAACAAATTGAAGAGCATCCAGGAAAGAGCACTGGTAATTATAAGAGATTTATGAAGCCCAAGCAACAAAAAAAAAGATTGAAAAAGGGACTGGAGTAATTTTCTGAGATGTTACAGGTTTTTATAAAGATACTTGTGATCAACTATTCCATGTAGTCACTGGGAAAAACAAAAGAAGAAAACAATTGAATTTGAAGGAAAGATGGCTTAAGGTGGATACTAAGAAAACCTTTCTCATTGTTTAAATTGTGGAAGTCCAGAAAAGGCTGCGTTAAGGAGCTGGTGGCATCAGTGATTTTGAAGAACACCCGAAACAAACACTTGGGATGGTCTAGGAATTCTTAAAAATATCCCACTGGGCTTAGGTGCTTGCCAGCCCTCCATTTTTATGATTTTTGACTGTGCCTGTTATCTGTAGTTACAACCTGTAACTTTAAAAGAAGAATATGATATCAAATAACTTGCAAAAAGATACCACTGCATCTAACAGTGAAAGACTGACCTTCTCACGACTGGATGAGCTCTTTAGATCCTCAATATGTTTTTGAGAAAAACAGCTTCAGAACTCTCCAGCTGGTTGATTCCTGTTTTTCATCCCAGGAAGAATAGGTCTGGGAGCAGGTGTTGAAAGCAGGATCACTTCCCCAATGTGTCCTTAAGAATTGGAATTCCTCTCTTCTGCTCTCCGTGTTGTTTCTCAGCCCTTTGCATTTTGCCTCAAATCATACATGAAAAACACCTTTAATTTTATGTAGGCTTTCTTATAGAGATGTGTACAGCTTCTCTATAAGGGAGGGGAGCAACGGTCAGCACCCCCTTGGGCTGTCAGCTGTCAGAGGGGTATCTCTTCTCTTTGCTATTGGGATGTATCCCAGTTCTGGAGCTGAGCAAAAGGAAGGGAAGACACCACTCATTTTCTTTCACAGAATCATAGAATCATAGGTTGCAAAAGACCTCTAAGATCATCAAGTCCAACCATCAACCCAACACCACCATTCCTACTAAACCATGTCCTGAAGTGCCACATCTACATATTTTTTGAACACCTCCAGCGATGGTGACTCAACCACCTCCCTGGGCAGCCTATTCCAATGTCTGACCACTCTTTCAGTACAGAAATTGTTCCTAATATCCAATCTAAACATCCCCTGATGCAACTTTTTCCTCTTGTCCTATCGCCGGTTATTCAGGAGAAGAGATCAACAACCTGCCTTGCTAAAACTTCCTTTCAGGTAGTTGTAGAGAGCAATAAGGTCTCCCCTCAGTCCCCTCTTTTCCAGACTAAACAGCCCCAGCTTCCTCAGCCGCTCCTTGTAAGACTTGTTCTCTAGACCCCGCACCAGCCTCGTTGCCCTTCTCTGGACACCCTGCAGCACCTCAATGTCTTTCTTGTAGTGAGGGGCCCAAAACAGAACACAGTGCTCAAGGTGCAGCCTCACCAGTGCTGAGTACAGGGGCACGATCACCTCCCTACTCCCACTGGCCACACTATTCCTGATACAAGCCAGGATGCCATTGGCCTTCTTGACCACCTGGGCACACTGCTGGCTCATGGTCAGCCAGCTGTCGACCAACACCCAAGGTCCTTTTCTGCCAGGCATCTTTCAAGCCATGCCTCCCCAAGCCTGTAGCGTTGCATGGGGTTGTTTCTTTCATTGTTTCCACATTTTTAATAACCATTCTGCAGCACAATGGGGCATAAACTTACTGCGTGCTTAATAGATCAAGTCACATCTGGGCTTGGATTCTGGAATATTCACTTTGGAAGAAATTCACCCAAAAGGAGACAGACTTCGGTTCAGTTGAATAACCAGCTCAGCCACAAGGTCAGGATTTCTAAGCAGTAAAAGAAGTGGGCATCGGTGAGCAAGATTGTAGTCAGGAAACTTCAGGGTTTTATGGCATTTCAGGCATACAAAAGCTACTTTGGATGACACCCTTACTGATTTTTATTCTTTTCTGTACTTTGCAGCAGCTAAGACAGCATCTCCTCTGCCATCTTATATGGAGTGCCTGCTCATGTCTGTGAGCTAAGGGCTGTTCGTATTTTCCCTTTTCTCACATTTATTTTGTAGCATGCACATACTTGCATTTCTAGAATATAGTACTCATGTCACCTTGTGTCAAGCTGCATAAATAAATTGTCCAGACAAGATAAGGTGGCAGCTACCAGCAGCCATTTTGTACTAAACTATAAAACACTCAGTTTACAGCCTTAAATGACCTGTCTTAAAGGTATTGAAAGCACTCTCAACTTTGCTTGAATTTTTAAGATTAGCGAGTGTTTCGTAAGTATCACTTGTATGTGGCATGAAATAATTATTTTAATCTTAGAATGACTGAAACTATTGTTTTGTCTCCCCTTACTGTAAAATTCCTGGGTTTGATTGTGCTGAAGGAACGCTCGCTATTGTTGTAGTTGAGTCTATAAGTGTTACTATGTTTTTTTTAATTGACAAGAAAACCCTTTAATAGTATAAAGAGCTGTCTTCTGTTTCAAACTGAACAAGAGAATTCAATCTTAGATGACAAGTGGGGGAAATGAGATATCTGTGACCCAGTGACCTTAATCCCTGAAAGCGTACTTTAGATCTTTCGACATTTAGAAAATGTATACCTACAGTGCATCCTAAATAAAATGAATGGGAAGTCTAAAAATGTAATACTAAGAAGCAGTAAAAGTTTTGTGGGTTTGAAGAACAGCTTTCAGTTTAAATCAAAAGAATAGTTACAGTAGAAGAAAGGGAAACTGGAAATGCCTTGGAAAAATAAGTAAAACTAATAAAATAGATTGGACTTGTTTAACTATTTGAATAGTGTATAAAGACCTAAAAATTGCAAGGAAACAATTATTGACAGATAAAAAACCTCCAGAACGGTGAGACCCTGAGGTACTAGCAGTAGAGCTTGGTCCTTCATTCAGTATAACTGGTTCTGGAAACATGTTATATGCAGAAAGAACCAGTGGTTTCTAACTGTGAAATAGTTCTGTGATATATTCTTACAAGATTAGAGGGACTGTGGTACAGCACTTTATCAAATTAATACAATGACTATTGTTTCAGTTAATGTATTGCATTATTTGCTTCACTCTCTAACAATTCTTTCTCTCTGAAGGAAAGCTAAGCAGTATATTACATCAATTACAACGTGGCACACACTGTAGTCTGGTGTATGTGATTTGTTTATCTCCTTGTTTTTCAATACTTAACCTTATGGCTCAAGAATTATTATGTGCCCAATTAACTTTGGTTTATATGCTCTGTGTGTTTTAAGTCTGCGGCGTTGTTTCTCTAGAAAAACTACTTTTCTACAAAACTGTGATCATTTCAGCCAGCACAGGCCACACTGAGATCTGGAAGTTTAATACCTTATCATGAGTCAAAAGAGAACAGATGTAGCTACTGAACATCATGTCGAGAGGGGACAGATTTGGTTACAGAAGACAGTCGTACCTTAGCTTCTGCAAGACTGTACCAGATACTTGAATGTTATTCAGGGACCTTTAAAAGACTAAAATAATCTACATTACTTTGGCCTAGAACCTTTAATAATTGGAACTACATGTTAAAGTCTCTCAAGAAATTCATAAACCTTAGTGATTCTAATTTCTTTTGACCCAGGAACTGTTGAGAAACCAGACTACAGAAAATTGCCCTGTGTAGAAAGCTATTTATTTTTCCATTTTCTTTTTTGCCATGGATGAAATTTATTGCTAAGATCAAAACACTTTAAAAAGAATGTCTTCTAGGAACCTGTAAATGCAACTTCTGGATTTTTCAGTTTATGCTGTTTCAACGTGGTATTGTGAAATTGTCATTACCTCGCTATTACGCAGACTTTAGTGAGATGGTCATTACTTGAAATATAAATGTAACTTTAAAAACGTACATTGACTTTGAAAGCTGCAGTTCATTATACTGTTTGAATTTACGTATTTGTTTAGATTTCTGGAACACTAAAAAGACATTTTCTGCATATGCACCCAGAACTTTTGACATAATGTAAAACTTCTAAGAACGGCACTGAAAGACACTCCTGCTGAAAAATCATTCCTTTGAACATTTTTAATCTCCTCTATCCTACTGTGTACAAAGTTCTGGAAAAAATAGGGTTGTGTAATGTAATCTACAGTCATCAGAGCTAGGCTGTTTCAAGCAAAGATGAAAGTATGAATTTCAAAGACGTGAAGCCCCCACCAAGAAGGGGCTGCAGCATCCTCCTTTAGTTTCAGTCTATAAAGCTCCAGCCTGAATCCCCCTACTAATTCTAAGTGAGCAAAGGCGGCCTCAGAGAATAGAGGGTTTCCTTAAGTAAGCCTACAGCTGGCAATTAATTTGAGTACCAAACTTAACCTAGCCAATTGCAAAGCCCTATCTCTAGGCTATTCCACTACCACTGTTTCTGCGCTTGGCTAGGTGCAATTAGAAGAATGACTCTGTGTAGAACGATGTTTTAGGATTTTTTCCCAATAATTGCAAGACAATATATATCTCCTGTTGAGGGGAACGGTGGAAATGTAAAGACTGTCAGTACTCGAGTGAGTAGCCTTCTGCCTTGGAATGGACCCATTCCACTCAGAGTTAAAACGAAAGTTGACTGCTGCTCTGTAACAAAATATTCAGCCAGATTTTTCCCCTGTGTGAAATATAAGGGTACTTAGACCAAAAGAGTCAAGATTATATGTAATGAAACTCTTAGCTAAGGATATGATAATGCTTTTAATGCAGCAAAGAGTAAGCACATTCAATGGCCTAATAATTTGTCATCCCAAGAGAATGTGTGTGAAAACTCATGGAATTGTGATAATGGATTCTGAAGCTGATGTATGAATCTCTTCCAAAATGTATAACCTCCTCCCCCGTCATGCAAAGAAACTAGTGATTATTACATGTTCATGAAACTGATGTGAGCCTTGCCAATAAAGTGCTTCTTTAATTTGGTTAATGGCTAAATCTTTGCTTATACACGTAGTGATCAGTTGTTTTTTCAATATATTGGAGAATTCTGTCTGAAGCTACTGTTCAAGGTAACAGCAAAAATAGTTGTTTAATAGAAACCACTTTTAACCAAGGACTGAGAAATACGGTGCAAAGAACAGCGGGACATCCTCCAGTGGCTTTCCTATAAGGATGGTATTTCATACTGTTTTTGGCTGGAAGGTGCCAATGGTCACTATCAAATAGCTCTTTGCTCTCAAACTATGAGCCATCTTATTAAAAGTAATGAATACAGTAAGGACTCCTCTTGAATTTAATGAAGGTGACTGATCTCCTTTTTGCAGTAAAAACGTTGTACATGGTGGGGATTATGGCCTAGTTTATTGAATTCCATCGTGACTTCTGAGCAGAGCTCTTGCATGGGCAAAAGGGCTCCTGTGTATAGCAGATGTACAGTTCAGAAGTTCAGGAGTTCAAAATGTGACTTTGAACGAAAGGAGGTAGAAATTTGTAGGCAACAAACTCAATGTGGAGATAAACATCACGGTTTCTGTAAGGAAACAGCCTGTTCACAATGTATTTTTCCAGTGTAAAGTTTTTTTGGGGGGTTGAGTGACAGAGTGTGAAATGAATGGGATTACATCGAAGCAATTCCTGAGTTAAACAGTGAAGTCCTCTTCTTAAATGCAAATGGATTTTCAAGGTCAGGAGTGTTGATAAATAGCATTGACCAAAGAGACACTTATCTAAATCAACTTCTTTTTTCTGATCGTGGGAGAGATTAGGTTTTTGGAGCCCTGCAAGACAAGAGTAAAATTGCTGATGAGCATCCGTCCTGGGTTCAGCTGGGATAGGATTAATTTTCACAAGAAGCTGGTTGGGCTGACCTAAGCCAGCCAATCAAATGGGATATTCTATACCATGTGAGGTCATGCTCAGTATTTAAGTGGGGAGCCGGCTGAAGAAACGGGATTTTGCTACTCGATAGCAAGCTGAGGATCGGACAGTGAGAACACTGCATGCTATATATTCTTTTAACCAGTATTATTGTGATTATTTTCTTCTGTCTTTGCTGTTCTGTTAAACAGTTTTACCACATCCCACGAGTTTTGCCTTTTCCTTCTGATTCTCTTCCCCATCCCAATGGAGAGCGGGAAGGAGTGAGAGAGCGACTGCGTGGTTCTTTGTTGCCAACTGAGGCTAAACCATAACATCTTTCTGCTGTCCCATGTTGAAATGTTGTGTGCTGGGCAATGAAAACTGAGGACATGTCTCCTGGAGAGGAAGCCTTGGAAGAGGAAGACAGTTTTTCCACACTCTAGACCTTTCTAGGTTGCATCATAATGTCCTACAACTGATCTGCATCTACAATTGGAAAGAAGCAATATACATAGCTTGGGCACTCACAAACAACTTTTCTCAATGAGGCAACAATGAACACTCATGGTCTCTGCTTTTTAGGGACAAGTCATTGGAGAAGTGATGTTGGTCTCAGCCTTATTGTAACCAAGTTGCAACTGGGCAACAAGAACATATGGTCACTGCAGAAGCACACCTGTGAATGTCCCAAATCCATGGAGAACTCAGACTCATACAATTTCCCTAGAAGACAAAGGTCCACAGGCCTAAAACAAATGACGAGACAAAATTACAGCTAGACTATGAGTCTACAACTTATCATATTGGGTCTTCAGCAAGAATTATTGTTGCAGCGTTCAGGACAATTCATACTACCTCATTCCAGTTTAAGCCTTGAACACTTTTTTAGCAAGGACAAGCTACCAGGCTTTCTAGGTGGACAATTCCCTTTAGGTAATGAAACATAGCAATGAGCCATATCTTTGAAAAGGAAAAAAACGTGTGGCACTGAGAAAATAAAGTTTTTGTGATATATGCTGAATTTTGAAAATTGTTTGCAGAATGCTTTATATTCTAACTGAATTCATAGGATGAAATTTTCTTATTCTAAACAAATAGGCACTCTTGAATTTTAGGTATTAACAATTATTAAAAACCATTAGTAGTAAACTGAATTAAAACAAACAAGTGTGAAGAAAGGGTAAGTAGGGGGTGTTAGATAGCAGTCATCCTACGTGGCAAAGTTGGCGTACTGTTCCTTAAGGACTGATTATTCCTATAAAGATTTTCACAGTAGCAGAACACACATATTGAGAGTTACAGATTTATTTGAAACTCAGCTCAGCTGGTGGAACTTTCTTTTCCCAAAATGACTTTTTTTTAATGAAAACTGTCTATGGGGTTTCCTTGTCCAAGATTACTAGAGTGACAAGACAGGTCTCTGAGTATAAAAACACTTCTGTAGTAACCCAATAGAACAGAAGCTTACATGTTCAGCACTGGATTTCTATGGAAGACTGACACCGTGGGAATGGTTTTCCATATTCACATGATACTACAGGCTGCTGCAACAGCGGCAAACAAGCTAAACCATGCATGCTTGACCTGTTGTCAAGTCCTCAGTCCTTAGCGTTGCAGAGGGGAGAAAAGGTCTTACCAAGAGTGTTTCTTAAAGTCTGCGGGAATGCAGTTATGTAACAAAAATCTATCAGTAACTATGCCCACAAAGTGTCATAGCATAATTTTTTCTTTTTTCCTCATGTTGAAGAGGAGGACAAAGTGAAAAAAACACCCAGAGAGTCACAGATTTTCTCCTGAAGTTGGTCTCTAGTGAAATCTTTACTATGTAACCCAGAGCATACCTTCTTAGTTCCCTGTTGATGGCTACTGTGCAGCGAGTTACTTTGATATTTTGTGCCACTTTCAGAGAGAACGTTACTGAGTCTGTTATCTTTGGTTGAAAGAGTAAGCATATCACTTGTGCAACAGTGGAGAAAAGAGTAGAAAAACAAACTCATTGCCAATGACTCTATTTACCTGGCCCCCCATCTTGAGTTTTCAGCTTCCCATTCTTGCTCTCTGCTAACAAATTCCTTTTTCCTTCTGTCTGGTCTTGTCTGAGCATTACTTCTTAGTGCCACTAATTTTAATTGCCCTAATTACATTAACTGTGCTAGGAGTTGTCTGGCATTTGCAGAATGTGGATAATTGTGTCCTACTACCAAGAGTAGCTTAAAAAAATTGGAGCTGTGGAAGCTTCTTTTTCTCTTCCCCTTTTGTTTTCCTCTTTCCGTTGTAAACTTCATAAACTAAGTATGTCCATCCCTAGAGGGAACATTTCTCAAAAAATGAAATATAGATAATTCATCAAATTGAAATAGAATAGCATAATAAAAGTGAGGGAAGAATATACTGTAATAGAATGCAGGAAAGGCAGTGACATGGTGACATTATTCATATAGACAGACACTACTGAGATGGAAGTTTAAAAAGCTGTCTCTTGCCATAGGCATGTTTTAGTTTGCTGTTCAGTACAGTTTTCCAGTGTTTTTGTTGTTGTGCTGAAGAACAATAACAAAAATAGCCATTAGAAGGATGGGATAAAAAGAAATATTTTGTTCTTTTTTTTCCTCTGAGAGCCTTATGATGCCTCACCTGGAATAGGATCAGTCAGGCTGTGTACCTAACTATTTGTTTCTCTGTTGCAGTTGTGGTTTATTTGAGTAATGGTGGGTTCCTGAAAGGGTGAGTGTGCATGTGAGTAGGCTGTAATGAGTTCATGTTTTTTATTCCTTCAGGTGCCTAGGTTCTGACTTTGATTTTAGTTTAGCACCTGCAATGCTGCACTATTGTCCTCTTAGCCCCTTGTTTTCTAGCAATGTTCTCAAGTTCCTGTATTAGGTTTCTGTCAATGCAGTCTCGTATTTGCCCCAGAGGAGAGATTTTCCATTTGTTTTTGCCATTTTCATTCACACTGCATGAAAAATGCAGTAAAATCCAATGGGTGAAGTCTTGCCATCCCGTTTACCCATCTCTTGCTCATCCTCCTAAATTAGTGCAGCTACAGATGCTTATTGCTGCCAGACGGCCCATCTATTGCCGATTTATTTTTTCATCCTTGTTCCTCTCCTGGATAAACAACTGCAGAAGACCTCTGAACTCTCTTATTGTGTTTATTCCCCCTCTCACGTCCCCAGCATGTCCTTTGATGGCAAAATACTAAGACTGGGCATGCTTGCAATTCTATAATGAAGTCCTTTTAGAAAGGTCCTTTGAATTTTCCTGCTGTCATTATCACTAGTATTCTTTAACCTTCTCTTTACTTCTCCGTTTCGCTAAGAAACTTGGAAGTTTTGCCCTTCCTATCTTTAAGGGTTTCAACCTCCTTTCTACACTCTGTTTTTTGGGATATTGAGAAGGAGGGAAGAGAGAAGCACAAAAACAACACTTATAAGTTCTGAGCACCCTCTCCACCCCTCCATAGGATGTTATTTCTGTGGAGATTTGTTTTCCATTTGATCAGGCTGAGATCAGTCAGGGTGAGCAAAAGGTGTTTGAGAAGTAAAACAAAAGTTAAACCACGCTTTTATGTGAGCTTTATTTTTTTCTTGAGGATTTATTTTCTTTCATATTATGAAGCACCAATAGTGCTGTCAACTATAAAAGATTAGATCTTGTGGTGCAATGTGCCAGGGTTTATAGGATCAGGGAGGGTGTGCTGAGGGTTTTTCTGGTCGCTTTTTATCTTCATAAATTCATAGCTTTGGCTTTCTGTGCTTGACTTTGGCAATGAAGGCTCACAGTTTCCACTGCATTCTCTCTAGGAGCAGAACAGCGTACCCTTTCAGTATCCTCCTGTTCCCCAGCTGACATTTTCAGGTGAAAGGCAAGTTCCAAAAGGCTCTATGACTTCTCCTGGTTGTCTTTACTGAAATTCAGCCCCAAGGATTTGTCAGCTTTGGTTTTGTTCAGTTGTGAAAAAGCAAAATTAATTCCAGGTTCAATGTGGTAACACTTCTCTGCTTGGAAATAATACAGCTTTGATCAATACCATGTTAAAGGAACTCGCCCAGATACTGTGGGTTGGCTTCTACTAGTTTTACTGAAGATTTGAAAATCAGAACAGTTCAATCATGATACACACGGAATTTGGGGTTCTGGGCACAGCAGTTTCAATGGAGTGTCTGTAGATTGGTGGCAGCATACTGTATGTCATGGCATGATGATATTGCTCTCTTCCACAGAGAGGCTTGTTTGAGTAAAGTGAGTGAAATGAGGCAAAATTATGTTATCTTAATCTATAACAGTAATCACAAATGAATCATGATATCAATGTGTAGTGATGCAGCACTCTGGGGAGATGGGAAGCAAATGCTGTGCTTTGTTTATCATGTAGCCTTCTTTCCTTGAAATGTAAATAATCACTTCATATGAATCTACAAGGTTAGGAAATGGCCTAATGACGCTGTAAACTAGAAGGCATCCATGCCTGTGAAATAATTCTCCTTTTCTCAGAAATTTAGAAACACCTCACAATGACCCTTTGAGATGCTTTCATCTGTGCGTGACAGAATTGGAAACAGGTAAGAGAATATGAAATAATGGAGAAAAGGACAGAGAGTGAAATTTGTGAAATGCTGTACATCCTTATTCCATCTTTCTAAGACAACGACCTTCCTTACGTCCTCCAAAGCAATCCATAGTCATTTTACTTGTATCTTTAATGTTTCATTCAACATAGTGTAAGATGATGAATAACAAAGTTTACACTATAGAAGGAGGGTAGCTATTGATTTACACAAGGTATGTCTCATTTATTAATCTGTAAATACTATGCAAATATATGCATGACAAGGAGTTAAATCAATGCCTGTCACTTGTTCTTTCAGCCTGCATGCTTTTATGAGTATAAATTTGACATTAATACCGGTTTACAGGAATGTACTTGCTGAGAAAGCAGTGATTTACACAAGTGTGCAAATCACTCATATGGTCTGAAAGTGAGCTTTTGAAACCAGTGTGTGTACCCTGGACCTGCTGTCCCTTCAGTGCCATTTTATAGATTGTCTTAGATCCATTTGTTATACAGATTATTGAAGTATTAAATTGTAATTGCTTGCTTTTAAGTTTTTTAATGGTGTGCTTTTGAAGCCTGGGTCTGGAGCACAAAACTGAGGCTAAGAAGCATCATAGAAATGAGGGAAGCAGCTTGCCACTTCTCAAACGAGCTGTCATTAAAGTCTGCCCGTGCTTTCAGCCCATCTGAAAGATAAACAGTGTTAGCTTCAGATGGATGTCTGAATGCTAAACTAAATGGTAGAACAATGCTATTACCATGCAAAATTTGCAAATGATAGAACTTCAGTAACATCCTCTTTACATGAAACCTGAAGACTGCTCGCATATTCATACTTAAACTCAGCAGCTGCTCTCCTGCATCTGCAATGTGAAGTGAGGCGTATGCATACCACTCTGCTACCTGGTGCAGGAACAAGCCCTGCCTCACCTTATGGGGCCTGGGAGTTCTCAGCATTTCTTCAAAGTTGCTCTGTACTCAGAACTAAAATTTTTAGCTCGACATTGGAAAGGAAACTCTTATAAATTTACTATTCCCAGGTGGGAAGAAGGCAGTTTCCTAAATCCATGAAGAATTACTTACATAACTTACTGGTATGCGCAGCAAGGGGAAGGAACAAAGTCTCCTCTTTTGATCAACAGTAAAAGGCAAACAGCCTTTAGAAAGATGTGATGAGAGATGAGAGAACCCCTAAGCAGAGCTTTATGGACAAATGGCAGAAGGTCCAGAAGTCTGAATGTGGAAGAATGGTGCAGAATAGTAGAAGATGTAGACAGGTTCCTCACAGTGCTGTGTGGCAAAAAGATATGAGACAGCAGGCATAAGCTGAAATGAGAGGGCCAGACTAAGAACAAAAGAAATCAATAAAAGGAATAATAAAAATAACAAAATAAAGTAAAAATTAAAAATAAATAAATATAAGTAACAGGAAAAGTTTCTTCACCATGAGAACATCTAAGGAGTAGAGCAGGTTGCTCAGAAAGATTGTGCGGTCTCTGTCCTGGGAGGTTTTCAAGACTCAACCGGATAAAGCCCTGAGGAACCCCATAACTGAACCTGCTTTGAGTAGGGGGTGGACTAGAGACCTCTTGAGATCCCTCCACACCTTAATTGTCCTATGATACTGCTACCTGCTAGGATGTCCCAACAGGCTACCAGCAGCAGCCCAAACCATGCAAAGCACCCACTTGTATGAAATGCTGGTGAGGGTTTATATGCTGAGAAGAGAATCCTTTGCCATCTGGATCTTGTGATGACAATAATGATGACAAGAGCAAAGATTATAAAGAGGGAAAGGAAAAACTCACCTAATTTTTAAGATCTTATAGACAGTCTCTAACTGGAAAGGGAGAAGAGTTAGACATTAGGGTTGGGCAGGAGACAGACATCCATTAACTCCTGGCCAGATAGGAAGTCCTCCAGATATAACTATAGATCCTACGAGTATTCCCACACAGTCTGGGAACTACTGCCTGTTGGTGGTGAGAGGTAACCATCTATAAGGAATTCTAGGAGGAAATATTTGTGGGATTCTTTCTCACTCATTTCTGGGCAGCTTTGCATTTCATTGTCTTCAGAATGCCTGATGATTTCTTCATGCAGGGTGGGACACTGAGAATTGGTTGCCTATGTCTGAGTAACAACATTATTTTGGTGGTAGTAATTATAGTATTTTGCTTACTGATATACTATAAAACCAGACATATTCCATATGTGAATGTCTCTGAGTTCAAGCAGGGGCTGTTACGTGTTTCATGTGAGAAAACAAATGTTTTTTCTAGATAGACGTATGCAATGGAACATCTGCTAAAGGAAGGCGTGGAGTCATCTTGTGATAGAAACAGCATCAGCAAATTTAAAGTATTTGATCTTAAGAAATATATGGTTTGATTTCTCTAAATCAGTTTTTCTTTAATTTTTAAATCATGTTTCTACCTCAGCCATCTTTGCATATCCTGAAACAAACAGTATGATAAAGTTCTGACCTGGAGGTTGTGCTCTGAGAATTTTTTGCATTACTATGATGTGGAAGTGTCACAGGAAAAGCAAAGTCCCTGTTTTCATGAAATACGTTTTTTAAAGCACAGCTTTGAAGACTCCAGAGGTTCAGAGAAGCATCCAGCATGAACATCTTCGGGTTTGAATCTCAGACTTCCCTAATGTGATGACCTCATTTCACCACAAATTGGTCTCTGTATTCAGCTGGTTGTGGGTTAGTTAAAATCAACCTCTTTCTGCTAAGAGTCCCACTTCAAAAATTCATTCAGAAGTTTTCACACTGAATACATTTGCACCTGTCAATTCACAGGAACCTATCTCTGTCTTCCAGTAACAAAAACCCAACCTGAACTCACTGTTTATGGGGTTTTATGACTCATTGAAGCCCAGAGTTATGAAACTGGCTTTAATTTCTAAAAATCAATAGTACTTTTAAGCACTCTGTTCCTCTAATAGTCTTCTTACCCTAGTGGAGAAGCAAATGAACTCAATATAAAAGGTGAAAATAGATTTTCATTCAATTTTAGGCTGAAGCAGTGTTTCTGAACAGAGCTCTGATAACAAAGCTCAGTTGTTGGGCTTAAGGGAAGCAGTTGTATAACGCATTGCAGGCATCTGAGTCTGCTGCAATGGAAAAGAAAGATGAACCTGACCAGGGTTTGACAGAGACGAATTCTGATTTCAAAATAAAAATGAAGACTTTCTGGAGATGTACCACTTCCTGATGGGCTGATAATGCCGTGAAAATTGTTTGTTTTAAATATTGCCATTCTCTTTTTCCTGGTGGTATATGGAACCCATTATGCGCCACAAACAGTTGTTTGATGGTGTGTGAGTCACAGAACAATTTCCTTCCCATTGCAACTCTTTTGTGTCAGTCAGAGAAAAGGAACAACGATCCCTGGGTTTGTATTGTCCCGTTTAGACCATTTTGGAAAGCCACAAACTGTCCTGGATAATACAGCCTGAATGAAAACTTTTCACCGCTTTTTCAGATACTGCAAGCTTTTCATGCAAACTCAGTTTAAAAAAACCCACAACTATGTAATAGATGTTCTACCCTCCCTGCAATGAAAAATACAGCAAGAAACATACATACATACATACATACATACATACATACATATATATATATATACATAAATGTCACATTTCAGAAGTCTGCATTTGCACTGTTAATTCCTCCGCTCAAGAAACACAGTGGGTTCTTGGTGTGCTTCACTTTTTGGATTCTCACAACAGTGAGAATTAACATCACTGTAGTCTGCACTCCCAGGATGGCTTCATCCTTGGTTATCTCCACGGTAGCTTTCAGCCCTCTCTTATACCTCCATTAAACCATCCTTCTTGCTTTGATACCAAAATGAGGTTCTCAATTTGCCACGATGTCAGTATTTACTTGTTAGCCTGACAATAGCTTTAACACTTATAATTGACTTACTACTGATTCCCTGTTACCAGAGGAGTGACAGAAGATCACGTGAATACACTGTACAAGCGAGTTGTGCCTCTCCTGTAGTATCGCCTCTAGGCACTGTGGAGGGTCGCAGCCTGCTTGCAGCATGTACTTTTGGTAATTAGAACAAGAATGATGCTAATAACACAACCTGATACAACTAGAAAGCATCACTTTTCCAAGGTATTGTGAGTTTATTAGGATACACTTCAAATCTTCAAACTAGTTGATGTGAAGTAATTAAAGAAACAGTGAAAAAAGAATGAAGCTAAGCATTGTATTGCTTTTTAAAATGATGCTTGTCTTTGATCTCCAGAAGTCACAAAAAGAGTGATGATACTATAGCAAGAGAGAACTTGTGTTTGCTACAGGAAAAGTGGTTAACAGTTTTCACTAGAGTCCTGTGAATATATATTTGCAAAGAAGTTGTGGAAATTCAGAACCTGCTGAAAGACTCAGAAGATAAAACTTGTTTGGTGCAGAGTTAATTTCGTTACACCATTCATCTTATTTCTTAGCTTGTTTAACAGAAGCAGATTTGCAAATGACTTTGAATTCGACAGGAAGATAATTTTAATTTTATGGGGCACTTATACACAGAAGTAGGTGTTTTGCAGATGAAAGCATATGGTGTTGGAATTCTCCCTGCCTGTTGTCAGGACTGGACGATGTCAGCCCGCTCCAGTCTTCAAATGCTACGACACTTTATAGAGTTTCTGCCTACAAATGACACACTTTCTTACACAAGAATTCACTAAAATAAGCCAGCTGCTGTGAAAAACTTGTTACTGGATCACAAGGAAATTAATAACTGCTCACTACAATACTCACCATCCTCTAATAGCCACTAGTGCTTGAGAGCTTTGACTAACATAAACCACTTTCTCAGGGGCCTTTACAAGCACCCAGTCAAGAGCTGTATGTAATCTTGTGTGGACAAAATACCAAAGACATTTGCTTTAAGATGCTAGGATCTGTCTTGCAACAAACCAGCTAGCAAATAGAGCTGTGTCTCTCCAGACTGTGTGATATTCAAAGACTGTGAAGGGTTTCTGTATCAGTTCCCCATCCATTGTTAGGAGCAATTTTAATCATGGAAATACTTCATGGAACTTCCAGATCTGATCGTTCAGCACTGTATTTCTCCTACTGGTTCATTCATATTTTGAACAGCAGTTAAAAACAAAATAAATCCTCACAATCATGTCCTTGACATAAAATTAGACCTTCCTTTTCCTGCTGAAGTAGTAAAATGTAGGTAGCAAAGCGAATCTAGTCTTGCTCATATTATTTGTAAAAGTTGCCAGGATGTGGTGTGTTGGGTAGCTTGTTCTGCAGCTCTGTATATTTGTTTCATCTCTTCAGGACTGTGTAACATGCACATAATATAGCAGCAAGTTTATGCTATTCTGTTCCTTCAAATAAAAGCAAAGTACTGAGATGCATTAAGTGCATCTGAATTAATCAAAAGAGCATGTTTTATGAACATGCTGAGTGCTTCATTTATTAATGAAGAATTCCAGATGCTGTGAGATCTGTAGTGTATCCAATTTAAAGTAGTTCTTAAAGAGGAAAATTTGTTTACTTCTTATACAGGTATTTAATGAAGGTGAGCTTATTATGGGATTCTTTTCTGCGTTTTCCAGTTAGCTAAATCTTACCATTATCACCATCTCTCAGAACTGTAACAAAAGCTGCAGGGGCAGATTCTGCCATTCATTAGGAGAAATGATTTCACCTCTATCTTCTAATTGTTGAAATCTGTATGTATTCTTCATTATCTATTCCATTATATGCCAGTAAAAATTTTCATTAACACTTTTTTTAGTAATGCTACTATAAGGCAAGTCACTGAGATGATGATTTAACTGGAAACAATGCATATGTACCTAGTATACTGTTGAAAAAGAACACCTGGATCTTTTCCTGGATTCTTATCAGTCTTCACTGGCAACCTCTCTTCCCACACCTCTCGAGTGGATGGATTGCAAGATGGGGATTGGGGAAGCAAAGATCCTCCCACTGTAAGAGAAGATTAGATTTGTGACCACCTGAACATACATAAGTCTATCATGGTGAGATGAGACCCAGAGTCCTGAGGGAATTGGCTGATATAGTTGCCAAGCCACTCTCCATGATATGTGAAAAGTCAAGGCAGTCAAGTGAAGTCCCTGGTGACTAGAAGAAGGGAAACCTTGTCCCCTTTTTCAAAAACGGTAGAAAGGAGGACCCCAGGAACTACAGACCTGTCAGCCTCTGTGCCTGTGAAGATCATGGAACAGATCCTCCTAGGAGCTATGCTAAGGCACATGGAAGACAGGGAGGTGATTCGAAACAGCCAGCATGGCTTTAGCAAGGGCAAGTCCTGCCTGACCAACCTAGTGGCCTTCTATGATGGAGCAACTACATCAGTGGACAAGGAAAGAGCTATGGATGTGATCTGTCTGGACTTCTGTAAAGTCTTTGACACACGGTCCCGCACAACAACCTTCTCTCTAAATTGGAGAGATATGGATTTGATGGGAGGGCTGTTCGGTGGATGAGGAATTGCTTGGATAGTTGCATCCAGAGGCTAGTGGTCAATAGCTTAATATCCAGATGGAGATCAGTGACAAGTCGTGTCTCTCAGGGGTCTGTATTGCGATTAGTACAGTTAAATAACTTCATCAATGATGTAGCAGGATTGAGTGCACCCTCAGCAAGTTTGCAGAGAACACCAAGCTGAGTGGTGTAGTTGACACGCCTGAGGGATGGCATGCCATCTAGAGGGACCTGGACAAGCTTGAGAAGTGGGCCCATGTGAACCTCATGAAGTTCAACAAGGGCAAGTGTAGGGTCTTGCACCTGGTTTGGGGCAATCCTCAGTATCAATACAGGCTGGAGGATGAAGGGATTGAGAGCAGCCTTGCCAGGAAAGACTTGGGGATACTGGTGGAATAAAAGATAGAGATGAGTTGGCAATATGTTCTCGCAGCCCAGCAGACTATCCATGTCCTGGACTGCATCAAAAGCAGCATGGCCAGCAGGTCAAGGGAGGTGATTTTGCGCCTCTGCTCTGCTCTGGTGAGACTCCACCTGGAGGCCTGCGTCTGGCTCTGGAGCCCTCAGCACGGGACAGACATGGAGCTGTTGGAGCAGGTCCAGAAGAGGGCCACAAAAATGATCAGAGGGTTGGAGCACCTCTCCTGTGAGCATAGGATGAGAGAGTTGGGGTTGTTCAGTCTGGAGAAGAGAAGGCTCCAGGGGGACATTACTGCAGCCATTCAGTATTTAAAGGGGGCTTATAAGAAGATGGGGACAGGCTTTTTAGCAGAGCCTCTTATGACAGGGCAAGGCGTAATGGTTTTAAAATACGGGAAGGTAGATTTAGACTGGATATAAGTAGGAAATTTTTTACAGTGAAAGTGGTGAGACACAGGAACAGGTTTGCCAGAGAGGTGGTAGATGCCCCATCCCTGGAAACATTCAACATCAGGTTGGACGGGGCTCTGAGCAACCTGATGAAGTGGTAGATATCACTGCTCGCTGCAGGGAGGGTTGAACAAGATGACCTTTAGAGGTCCCTTGCAACCTGAAGCATTCTATGATTCTATGATTCTTAAGGAACTTACATCTGTCTACAACAAAGTCTGGAAGATGTAATATAGCAATTGTCAGTAGCTATTTCTGTAAATGGTATCAGAATAACTACCTGAAAGTATAGAATTATTTAGTTCATGTAATAAACTGAGAGTATTTAAACACATGTTAAGTTTCAACAAATTCTATGAACTCATCAGTTTCCTTTATGAATTAGAATCAAATATCAAAAAATATCAAAGTGCTGTTTTGCAAGATTTAACTTTTATTATTTTTAGACAGCTCTTCTGTATTTTGTCTTGAAAACAAGCAAATGAAGAAACCCAAAATGTAAATACACTTTTTCTATGAAGTTAAAGAAATCGTCTTTCCTCCTGGTCTGGATACTCTTATGAATACAAGAGGATTCAATCACAATGAAAAGTCATCTTCTTCCTGGAAGAGAACAATTTTTCTACGTCTTGACTCTAACCTGTGTTCTCACTTTTTGTGCCTGTTGAAACCAAGGTCTGAGGAAGAAACATACCATACATGGCATTTCAGTCGTTACTGCTCCTGGTAAAACACACAAGATTAATTTATGAAAATTTACCTACATACTTCTGTCTTTAGCGTTTTTAATTAATCTTTACTCAAGTGAGATCTTTTATCCTGAGGAAATGTCTGTCAGAAGATGTTGACATAGTTAAAGGGAGCCATCACAATCACTTATTGTGCAGTTTTTACGGCATGAATTAGAGCATGCTATAGCAAGGCAGGGGGTTGATATGGTGGGTGCTAACCTCTTAGGTGTCGGCTTTATGAAGGCAGGCTGGAGAAACTCGTTTAACTGAGATGTCAAAATGTTAAGAGTACAAAATAGCAAGTCACATTTCACCATCTAGAAAGATACATTTCTGTCATATTTGCTGTTTTGCATAGATGCATACACATCTGGTGGGTATCAAGTAAGCACCTCATTATACAGTAATAAATAAGAGATAAAGTAATCTCTTTGGCAACAACTCCTGGATTTTTTTCTTTTCCAGTTCAGCTTTCCTAGGAATTAAAGACAGATTTTATTTTAGCCACCTGGTAGCAATTTTTTCCCCATTCTGCACTAATTACAGCTCCCTGTGAGTTTTCTCTCTTTCTCTCCCCTTCCATCCCATTTTTGCCTGATCAGCAGCACCTACCACTTGGTTAAGAAATACTATGGTATCTTAGATACCATTGTGTGGCTATTGATGGTAGTTGCTGCTTGTTGAGCAAACATCACTGTAAACTAATTGGTTGCTTCACTGGTCATTCACTGAAGCTTGTGGTGAAGTTTTTGTTACCAAGGAAACACAGTGTGGCAAAGGAAAAAATTAAATTATAATGCAAATATTGCCTTTAATGGGGAAGAGGTAAAGCTATTTTTTTATTTTGTGATGAAACTACTAGAATAGGAGCAGTTATGTAGTTATTGTCTCATACTGTATTTACTCAGGAGAAAGTAGCCATGTTACATTTCTTCTTATGTGTACAAAAGATGACTTTAAATAAAATGGATTATTTGCCTCCGACACTGTACTCAGTAGCACTGCTTGCAAAAGATATTTCTAACCAGCATGGGAAAAGATGACAGAATCAATCAAAAACCTGTAGTGCCCATGAAATTTTTAAGTCATTTTGCATCTCTATTCAAGTGAGATTGGATTCTAAATTCTCTCTGTTATTTTTAGTGATTCGTTTCACAGCATGGTGGGTATGAAAAGAACTGCTTATTTAAAAAAAAAAATCATGGGGACTCAGTATAAAATTTGGCATAAGTAACTCCCAATTAAAATAAACAGAACCCTGTGGGCAGGAGGAGAAGAAATTAAAAGTGGAGCAACTTAAAAAAATGTAACGAAATGCCACTTTTAAGAAGTCATATACCAATGCAATTAAAATTACTAGCCTGAAATTAACATTCTGCTGAGGGAAATAAAGTAATTTAAGAGACCAGATAATTTTTGGTCATATTAATAGTGTCACACGGTCATGAACCATTCCCTTATCTAATATAGTAACATTCTTTCAATATGGAACGCATTTGCCTTTTTAATTACTTAGCTGTTAAAAAAAAAATTACATTTTTATTCCCAGTGGATGGTTAACAAATTGTGATTTATGCTTTGCTTCATTAGAATTGGGTAAACGTGACCTTGACATACTTCTTGCAGCTTCCTCAAATGCACTCCTGGCAGAGGAAGGAGTTAATGACTGTGGCTTGCTGTGTGAATTCTCCAGTGTCCCCCAGAACCTCGCAACAGGCAGATGATTTTTTTTTTTCCCTGTCTCTGCCTGTTAGTGATGGGTTTTGACTTTCATACTTCCTATGGGGCACCTCCAGCTGGGGCACATTAAAGGAAAAGGCATTAGGAAAACAAGCTAAGTATGTTTTCAAAATTCAGGCCATATCTACCTTGTGACAGAATAAACCAAACACTGAACATTATTCTCAAATTCCTGCCTGGAGATTTTCTGAAGAGTACAAATTCACAAAATAAAACCGCAAATGGTGTAGGATTATCTGGTTCATGGCTCCCACAGTTTGCACAGCCATTTCCTATTGCAGTCCAAATAGCAGAAAAAAAGCCCTCCATGCCCAGCTATTATAGAACTGTACATACCCAGAAAAAGTCCAGTTCATGTAACTATCCCCTTAAAAATGCTGCTTAGGAAGGAGGCTTTTAACTCTGCATAAACCAAGACAGCTGAGATATCTAAGCCCATCCCAACAAAATGTGACTGCTAGTGATTGTGTGTGAATGTGCATGCCACAGGCTTTGCAGACTAGTAACAGAGCCTCTTTACTGCAACACAGGTTCGGGTTATCCTTGGACAGGGCTAGGAAAGGTCCTTCTTGTCTTACGACAAAGAGCTGTGCTCCAGATGCCCCTCAGGCTCTCTAGCTGGTGCAGGGAAGGAGCGCATGGGGGCAAAGGAGTGAGATTCAAGCCCTGTTCACCTCAAGTTGATGGTAACAGCATATATGAGTTTTGGGATGTGTCACAGGTTTGTCAGATCTGTCATCATCAAGGTATTTCTCCCAAGAGTATGTCTGGATATTATCTGGTGCTGAGAGTTTTTATGCTCTGTTTTTTTTTTTTTGTTTTGTTGTGTTTTCTGGCTTCATTATAAGAAATTACAAATAGAGTTTTTTATATTTCTGTCTTCAGCTGGTTTGTGCAGAGGCATGCATACTGCCTACGTGCTCCATGTGATACCGACAAGGTTGAACAAAGACCTACATTAGGGCACATAGTGCAGGCTTTATGAGGTGGTCCTTCTTTAAAGAGTGTGCTCCTGAAGGGCAACCATCTTTTGCCACAGTGGGTTAAGATAAAACAAAATAAGCAACTGCTTTGATTTCACCAGAAATGAATGCTTCTTGATTATTGTTGAAACAATCTGGTGATCTTCAGTAATAATTTCAGGACTCGGCTGGAGCAGCATTTAGCAAAGCGACAGTGGGGCCCTAAGTAGTCTTATTCCAGTTTGACAGCTAGCAATAGGTGACTGCTCCTATCACAGACATGTGATTCATTCATCCCTTTACCCCACCACTTCATCCAGAACCAGCTCAACTTGTGTAACTTCTGCGATGGAGTTTGTGCTGGGCTGTTATCATCTGTACCTGTCAGCCGCTCTAATCTCCTTTGCCACTGGCTGCTTGTGGCCTTCTGCCCAACCAAAGCTTCTCTGTATACAGCTTTTGTTTTTTCTCGTTATGGGAGATTGCCTTATCCTCTTCACCAGGTTGTTTAAGTGGTCTGTAGCACACTCTTTTATTAGACTTTTTTGACCTTCATTATCACGCAGATCCATACACCGATACATGCAGAACCTGCTGCTCAGAATCTTCATTTACTCCACGAGAAATGTTTTGTCTTCCATGCATGTACCCCAAATAAAAATACTAAATCTGGATATTTTCAAACTCTGAATTGCAGTTCTTAGTTCTGTATCTGCATTTCAGGCATGATTCGTATGCCCAAACTGGTTTAAGTCATAATCCTATGTATAAACAGTTCTAAATCTATGGGGGAGAGAAAGACATACTTGAAATGCAAATGCAAATACTGTCAGTCTAACTCCCCCTAATGCAAATTCAGGCCCTGCAGTAAAAATCCACACTTTCAGTGCTGATGAAGACAGTTTCTTCATAAATCATTGGCAGCTATTTCCCTAGAAGGATGCTGGTTTAGCAGCAGGACAAGGAGACTGTCCAGCTTCTCTTGAAGTCTCCTTTTCATCATGGCACATCTTTATTGGCTACTAGCTCTTTCCTTGCCTACTTTAGTTTTTAGGAGTTCTTTACTGTGAGGAAGTAAAATGTGTTACTACTAGTGAATGACTGATTCCAATCTTAACAAACCGACATGCAGATTACTTGTGGAAATATGAGAGCTGAGTTACTGGGAAATACAGAAAAGCATATTGTCTCTGCTCAGTGGCAATGCAGGTGAAAGAAACCAACAGATAGAATACAGGTCTTTTTTTTTTTTTTTATTGTTCTGGGTACCTATAGCTATGACTTTGACAGCTGAGGGTGCTCAGCTGTTCTGAAAATGAGCCCTAAAGCTTCTGCCCTCAGCAAGCTTTTATTGCTTAGCTCTGATTGATGGGTTCAGGGAACTGGAGCCTAAAGATAAGTCTTTAATGGGTCACTGAATTGTGACTGCCAAGCAAATTATTGTGTACGGGCTTTACAAATTGTGCTAGCTATAAGACAGCATATTTCAGGAGTGAACTTTTACACTGGAGGGAAAACAAAACAACACAACAGCATTTTCAGTAGCAGTTTTAATGGCTGATTTTGTTCAGAATACTTACTTGCTGCTGTCTCCTTTCTTTGCTCAGTGTTAAGTGACTCTTCCTTCTGCCATATGCATGCTGAAGGTAGTGAGAAGGCAATTTTATTACTCCTCTTATACTACTGTGCAACTATAAGATTTTGTTTCTAAAGTTAACAACACTAAAAAGAGTGCAGAGAAATTTCTTTATAGAAAGGAATATTCACATACGCCATACAAGGGAGTTATTCTTCTTTATGTTTATTTTCACATCTTTGTTTGTGATACATGCAGAGATACCTTGGAGGCTTAGATTATGGACTCTTCTTTTGTCACTGTCATCTTCACAAACATTTGCTGTGCAATATGTAATGGCTTAATATGACTTTTCTATACTGAGTTAACAGTCGTTAAAACAGTTTTTGCAGCAAGTTCAGAAGTAATTTATCTGGAAATGGATCCTAATTTTGTAGCAATATTAGTGTCCAGTGACCATTTTTGTGTTGAGCATGTGTTGAAATGCCTTTGATAAGCATTGGAAGCAATTTAGTGTAACAGCTGTAATACCATTTCAGGTATTGTTTGTGAGTTGTTGCTATCACTATTAATAACAAGCCTGGCAACGGTACCCATCTAAGAAACTCACAGTCATTAACTGCTCTGCTAACAGGTCTATTTAAAGGTTCAGAGGACTGTTCATTATGTTCTGAGCAGCTTAATTTCTTGAGTTAGATTACTTCTTTGTCACTGTTTTTATGAACTAATTTGTATAACAAAGGTTTATTCAGTTTTGTGTGATTTAGTCTTGATGTAAACCCGAAGTCATAAGAAAAAGCACTGTTTCAGGGTTAATAAATGTGTATTAGTGTCCACTGATTTCAACAATTTTTAATGTTAAAATTTAAAAAAAAATTTTTAAAAATTAAAAAATTCAATACGAAGGTAGAAAATGAATTTATGGAAGGGTTTGTGTGAGACAAGTCTGGTAAAAATATTAGCATGCAAAAGACAACATTTCCTCAAAAGCATTAGGAAATCAGAAATCAGTACTTGGTAAATAAAGCTAAAATTGGAAATCATATACTAGTTCCCTTTTTGAGGTGAAATACAAATGACAGATATGTGTAATGAAACATATGACAAATTTTGCTCTACAGGATATCATACTACAGATTTTGGCTTAAAAAGGGACATTAAGCTGACTTTGACTAGCTAGAGAAAGAGGAATGTTTTGCTTCTGGACCTGGAAATATGTTGCTGTGTGTCACTGTTGCTAATGTGGACAAAAAAAGGGGGGGGGGGGGCGGTTTACACATTCACATTTCATTAAGCCAAAAGCACTGAAAAGAATCCTGCACATTTTCCAAG
>Ga0065711_1029262_pt1 | contig 36907 bp, 24 predicted proteins | sample Hoacrofraction12_FD_59098 | JGI IMG/M metagenome (GOLD analysis project Ga0065711, IMG submission 59098) | Hoatzin crop microbial communities from Cojedes, Venezuela - Epithelial fraction 12 v2 (version 2) | ecosystem: Host-associated > Birds > Digestive system > Esophagus > Crop | place... | reverse complement strand
GGGGGGGGGGGGGGTCAAAAAAGCCACAACAGCGATACTTCTGGCCTGCAAATTGCTCCAGGTGCTAAGGGGAACCTGAAAGTCTGCAGATCCTGTCAAAAAAACGCTGTAATAGTAACAGCTTAGAAAGGATAGGACTTTGAAGCATGTCAGCACGAGGGAAGTCTAAAGGTTGTTGTTCCCTTGCTGTCTGGGTACTTCTTGGGTCTCAAAGCTGGTTACAAACAAAGAGTGAAAAGGTTTTAGTACCAAGAAGCGTTGCTTTGGAGGCATTGGTGGTATCTCCAGTATTATTATTAGGACTAAGTTTGCCCTAAGTTACGCTTACAAGCTGCTGAAGTCAAAAGAGAGTAAGCTGTGACAACCACAGAGAGCAACGTGGCAGGAGCTGCAGCCTGGGCAATGACAGCTAAGAATGCCAGTTTTCTCCTCTTCGTGATACCATGTTTGCTTCTGCATCTTTTCTACCCTTGCTTCCACCAAGGGAAAAAAAAAAAAAATGAAAGGACACTATGTCAGTGGAGGGAAAAAAAATGCAAATGTCAAGACAGAAATTGGTTGTATCCATTTGTAGCATGCCATGCAGAGGTTACGTTTATAGCTGTGCGTTATGAAGTTTAAGCCACAGAGAGAGAAGCAAACAGAATGATAGAGAGCACCGTTTCCTGCAGTATGTTACTCTGACAATAACACATCTACAAACAAATTAGCTAAAAATGTCTGAAGGACATTCAGCTTTTACAAACTGGGCCTCATCTCCTGCTGATGGATTCCTTTGGGATGGCTGTGGCATGCAAAATGATACACTGCCTTGGAGAATAAATTTATGAAGTTTAGCAATGTAGGTCACATTGCAGAAAAATCATAAATGTCTGAACATCACTCAATAGCCATTCAATCAACTGCTCAAAGCAAAATGGGAAACTGAGCAGCGTGTAGCTGTCTCTGGTGAAAACCAAGGAAAGTCATGGTATGATGCAAAACCCTTTAGGTCCTCCATCCATATGTATTTCTTTTTTCTTCTATTTTTCTTGCCAGTTCAGTTATATTTCTGCGTCCATATAAATAGTGACAACAAAACCAGCATGGTTTTTTGCTGTTACTACTGTGAACTATAAGAAGTGTGTTGAGTGGCTCATGAAAGATGTGCCAAAAATTTGGAGAATCAAGAGGTGTTAAATAATTGAAACATGGTGTAAGTAGCCTAGTCATAAGAAATTTATTTCATTGTGAAATTATTTTTGTATGGTCCCATTCAGAAGGATTTATAATTTAGGCTATTTGCTTCAGTCTTTTTGGATTTAGTTTGAAGGAATAAAGGAAGAAAGATGTTTTATAAGCACATTTCTAGATCTAGGAATTGCTGAGAGCCTGAGATCCAGAGATTTAGACCTTTACTAGAGGCATCAAGAGCCCTTCTGAAGGCATCTAGCACCTTTATAGATCTAGACCTGGGGGGCAGGGGAATATCCATATCTTCTGGAGCTTGTCTAGAGACTCACTAGATCTTTTTCATGGGGTGGTTTGGAAGCCTTTTAGAGCTTTTTCTCAGGGTCTGCCTAGTACTTGGGAGCCCTTCTGCAGCCCTTTCTAGCTCAGCAGGCTTTTCTAGCACCCTTGTGGGCCCTTTCTGAATATAGAACTTTCCAGGGGCCCCTTCTAGGGCCTCCTGCATGTCCCTGTCCCCCAACCTCTGCTTTGTTGTTGTTTTGCAAGAGGATTGTAGAACTTTCCTGTGGCCACCTGGGTTTGGAGACTTTCTGTGCCTTTGCAGATCTAGAGCTCAGCTACTGAAAATCAAAAATTTTATTTAGTTGCCTGATTAGGAACCTACTGGAAACCTAATTTCAGGCGCACTTTTTAAAGCTTTGTCTAGAACTGTTTTGGAAGGCAAGAAACCCAAGTATCTCTCCTTTTGCATCTGGTTGCATCCATCCCAAGCTTGAGATACATTATTTAGTTGAGTGGTATTTCTTGAATTTTACTTGAAAAAACATTAGTCCTAAATTTTATCCTTGTGAGCTTTTCTGGCACAGGCTGATAGTGCGTATCCAAATATACATCACAGCAGTAACCAATGCTCTTAGGTGCCATAAATTTAAAGCAGAGTACCTGCTTACAGTCTCCAACTGGAATCAAACACTCTCCGGTGCATTTTCGTGCAAGTATCTGATCAATGTAAATACTCACATAGAAGGGTTGCTGTATGGCATGCTGTTGTCTTGTTTGTTCTGCAAAATGCAAGATGCTTAGGGGTTTTTTTAGCTATTTGAAGTCTAGCAGCAGTATGTGTTTGCTTTCATTGCAGCATGATAGCTAGTTAGATTACATTCATTTTGCTCAGTTGAAATATCTGTTGTATAAATACTTGGGTATTTTATTATTTTGTTATTTTATTATTCTTAAATACTTAGCTGCAGAAAATCATGTCATGATAACAATCTTGGTGCTAATTTCTGTAAAAGTAAGGACTCAAATTACTTCAGATGCTTTTTCTGCTTAGAATTTTTTATATCCATATGAAGAAAATATAATTTTAAGATAAAAATCAATATTTCCTGTAGTTATTTTGCTTTAACTCTCTGCTACAGTTTAGTAAAGAATTAGTTCGCTCTTGCAATGGATTAAAAAAAGCTATTACTGTTGAATTGTGTATTGTTGTAAGATTTTGCCGTAGGAGATGCCCTGCCATAAACACAAATTGGAGAATATCTGTTTTTCTCATCCTTCTTTCTTTCAATGGCAGAAGTTGTTTTTATAAGTTTAATGATGTAACTCTTAAGGGAAAGCTTAAATCACAGAAGAGAATTTGCATTTTCTGGTGAAAGCTCTGGAGTTAGCATTTGTTCTGATCCTTGCAGGAATGTTTTGCAGCCCTGATCCAGCTGAGGAGGCAGCTGTGGCTCCCGCACGCCCGACTGGCAGTCTCCGGGCAGTGGGTGCTCATCCTGGCTTCCCCCGGTCTTGCTCTCTGCCCAGCCCCAGGGTCGAGGGAGCACTGGCCTGAGGAGCGTGCTGTTGTCAGAGACAGTTCCCTGGGCACAAATCTGTAGGAAGTTTTAATTTCAAGAATTTAATTTAAATTTTAATTTTGAGTTTGACTCAGAACTCAGGGCAGAGTCAGAGTATTTGGGGGATACATTCACAGTAGCTGGTATTGCTCAAAGGCAAGGTTTTTGCTTTCTTTGCTTTTGTCAGTTTTGGAAATTTCATTTCTGTGTAGCTTCTCCTCTCAGTTTTCAGGCCAGATGCTTTTATGAACCTCAGTAGTTACTGGAAGCGAAAGACACCATAACATACTATCTCCAGCCTCCACTGTTCTCAAACAGCTTTTAATTACTGTCTCAATTAAAGCTTTTCAGGGTCTTCCTCCCACCTTTTCTGCATTGGCAGCACCCTGGCTTTCTGTATCCAGAACTTCCGAGCCCAAAATGGAAAGATGAAGCCAAAATTATGGAGACATTTATTAAGATTTATGCAACCTTACTTTTGTGCCGCCTCATCTGACAAGCGCGGGGCCTGGAAGCACGAGTTAGAAAGTGAAGCAAAACGGAAACAGCCCTGTTGTTAGCCAGATTTCCACCTGGTCCCGCTCCCTCCTTTTGGCCATGCAAATTAACTGCAACGGTGTGTTTGAAGGACATCTATTCCCACTCCAGCACTGGAGACGTGTTTGGGTTAGGTTCAAATTCATGGTCTATTTTGAGATATTTTAATTGAAGAGTTTAAGATTCCTCCTCTCAGAGGAGGTACCAGCCTGCTTGAAATACTTTGTGAATTCCTTCTGAGTATTTAACAAAGTGTTTCTTTCGTAGCCTGTGTAAACCAGAGGTACCATGTTTAAACAGACGTAAGTGGCTTAGGAATCTAAGTCCCATTGATTTTCATAGTCAATGGGCTTATGTGATTCGGTATAATATTCCCTCTATTATTAAGTAAAGACTATGTGAAACCTGTCCCCATAGAAATCAACTTTTTCTATCGATTTAGTAGACCCAAGATTCCTCATATGGTCTTTGAAGTTGTGAAGCAGAAAAAAATCATAAAAAAAGAAATTATGAAACAAGAAGAGAGCTGGAAAGCAAGAGCATAGCAAATCTTGTGGCAAGTGAAGACAAGCAATGAAAACCATTGGAGTGGTGCCTTGCCTTCACGTTCCTGCACTGGGTCCCTCATCCGCTGGGAACAATTGACAGCAAAGGCAGGTTGGCAGGGAGACTGCCCGAGCCGTGATGCCGGAGAACGGGTGGCCTCAGACCTCTGAGCTGCATCTGTAAATGTGCCACAGCTGCTTTCCCAGCCCAGGACAGAAAACAGCGGTCGTTAGGCTGCAGAATTCATTTATTTGGGTTTTTCACCGGGGAACAATGAAGGCAGAGAGCGCAACATTTGTAGAGCTTAGAGCAGGGACTGCTACAGCTGAACTGCATAATTCTGAATTTTATAATATGCAGCATCAGGAGCATGAGAAACAAAGGCTCCTCCAGCATGGGAGGAGGCTGTAATCCCGCCGCGGGGCAGGGTTCCCCGGTGTCAGACAGCAGGAGCTGAATTGTGTCGCTGTGTGCCATTAAGAAAGAAGCTAAGCTGCTGAGAGGAGCTGACAGTGTCAGTGTCAACAAAAGAAGGAGCCCAGAAGTGAGAGCAAACTGACAGAAAATGATGAAAAAATATCCGTGGTTGTCAACTATGAGAAAATAGAGAGCAGTACATGTAGTGAGACATCCTGTAAAAAGTTCAGGGAAGCAGAACCAGTCTCCTTCAGCCTTGTAAATTACACGCTCGCTCCTGATGGACCGCCTGTGCGAGCCCTTCCTCGGAGCCATTTCTCTCTCAGAAGGAAGGAGAAAGAAGGATTTGGGTGGGGAGAGAGGAAAATGCTATTTGGAAGGACTTTGTGGTGAGTAAAAGGGCTTGGCTTGGAAACAACAGCTGAAGTGAGTATGAATAAAAGGAGGTGAAAAAAGGAAGTTAGCAGCAAAAGAGAAATATGGAGGATGTTAGGATCAGGTCTGTGAATGCGTATCACAGAGCTGAATAAAGGCAAAGGTAGCATAAACAGAAGCACTTGAAGCTGAGCAGCAGAGATAGGAGGTAATCCATCAGTCAGGACTATCAGGAAAATTTTGGCATGAATTTCATGCTACTACATGAAATTGAATCAAAACATACAAACAGTGCGTGGCAAGAAATGAAAGCAACGATGAAGCCTTTTTAGGGATTTATGCAGCTTCTTTTAATCCATGATAAATTAAACTTATCCCAGTGAAATTTAGCCCCGCAACCAAACAGTTAAGCTCTTGAAACGTGCATCTGCAGACAAGGATAAATTCTTCGCTCTTTTCTTACTTTGATATGAATGGTAGAGTTCGTTTGATCTGATTTGTTTAAAATAGTACCAAAAATGCCACAGCCATAAAATGTCATGCAAAATGTGCAGAAAGTTTTAGCCAGATGGTCAAAACCAAAAGTGAAATCGTATTCATCACCAACTAACACTTCAATGTGTGTACGTGTGCGGGTGTGTATGTTTAAGAAGATATGAGTGCAGGCTCTCCTATCAGCGCTACTTTGCAAAAAACTCACGTTATTCATTTAGTTTTAAAGCTTTGCTGTGGGAAAAATACTTAAGTATTTCAAAACCAGATAGGTAGGTAGGTGGATGGCTATACAAGCACATGCGTATTTTGCAAGGAAGAAAGAAACGGGAAAAATACTCTTCAGGTCTGAGAGCTATTTAACTACCTAAATGTAGATCTTCCAGTGAAAATTCATGTAAGCGGAAGCCGCCTTAGTGCACTTTGTGTTTTCCAGAACAGTTGCCGTGAAAAAGTGTATTAGAAAGCCAGACCAGTAGGTGTTAATTTTGCACTTCTCAAACCAGAGACTGCTTATTAGATGTAGCTGGAGCCTTTATCTTGACAGTTAAATGCTGAAGTCTGAGAAAAGTTGACATGTTAATACTTATATGCAAAATGTCTCATTGCTCAAGGGTTCACTTGTTTCGGCAGTGATTTTCGTTGCATATACTCAGCCTCCAGTGAACCAAACTGGAATTGTCACCTGAAGATTTCAGTCTGGGAAGAATGTGAGGTGCTGACTGCTACTGAACAAACCTTGTCTGTTTGTTTATAACGGGATAATCGGCAATGCCATTTCTGTACACCGCTCAAAAAAAGAACCCGTCAGATACAAGGAAAAACACTTGCAAGTGGCCCGATTTTGAGTTACAAGAAAAATGCCCATAAATGGGAGAGGACTTTTTACAGGGGCTTACGAAGTACTGCTTCAAATTAGAAAGTGTATTAACTGATTTAGTATTCTAATCCTAACTGAGCTTTTGTCTGGAAAAACTTTTTAATAGGCATAGTCATATCTGATGAGAATTGAAGTGCTTCTCTGTAATATGTTTATTGGCTCTGAATGAAGCACGACTGATGGTTGGTCACAGAAACCTGCCAGAGGGCAGCTCGCTTTAAAAGCAAAGAAACAGCCGGTGACTTTTCAAGGTAACAGTGAACCTGCGGGTGCAGTTACACTTCAGCTTAAGCTGATTTAGGTGATTAGTTTTTAGACTGCAAACTGTCCTGAACCTGCCCTTTGTAGGAGCACGTAAACACTGGCCTTGCTGCTGGGGGCTGCACTGGGGGAAGGGATGGGGTAGGACTGCAGCAGCCCCAGCTTACACCAGTTTAAGAGGCCTTGGGGTCTCACCCTGGCAAGAACAGCGCAGATTTTTTCTACATCTGTGAAATTCTTCTCCAGAATAGGAATGTTCTGGGGTTTGTATTTGTGTGTATGTTTGTGTTGCAGTGAGCAACAGCTGGTTTTTATGCTTCAGTCTCCAGACAGGTACATGTTAGCTGTAATATTTCACCTGGGATTAAGCCATTAATACATCCATGACTGCTTTAAACCCAGGAAGAAGAAACTGTAGCCATGCCTTCTGTGAGCTTTGTAAAGCAGAGAGCTAGGCAATGGTTCTGGTGTAGTAACCTAAATTGTTTAGATGTTCCCAGCTAAAATTTTATGTATTTTTACCATAGTGCAGCTAGATTTACAGATGTGATCAGTATGAAAGTAAATGTGCTTGCAGTTAACAGCTGTTAAGACTGAACTTTGGACATATTGCTGCCAGTGAAATGGGCAGTTGCATAAAAGTTCATTCTATCTCAATAAATTAATTCAGCCTCAAATCAACCAGAGAAAAAGTTGTTGGGGCCCAAACCAGTCCCTGTTTATCTGTGAGACAGCAGGCATACCTGCATAGTGGGAGGAATTCAGATTATTCACTGGGCAAAGGCAGTGTGGCTGATCCACAAAGGAAAGCCAACTATCAAGATATGACAGGTGCTATGCAGAGGCATTATGGCAAAAAATGATATAGTTTCAGCCCAAAGTTTTTATCACTAATAATCTAGTTACGGTTAATCAAAGATATTTTTTTGCAGCAGAGCTATCTGTCAAGGAGGCCATTAAAACTGAGGTGTCTGTTTCCAATTAAAAATAATCCATTTACTTTGATAGAGCAAGCAAACGTTCCGCATTGAAGGTACATTGCAAATATGTTTTTTTCCAAGTTTCCCGAAGATAGCCTGGTAGAGATTTCTACGCTGAGGCGTTTTTTTTGGTGTTGCAGTGAAATCTCAGTTGAAGCACGAGCTAACAGCCGTGTGTAAACCAGCCCTAGCACAGCGGGTGGAATCCAGGCAGTCTCACGCCCACACAGAAATCAGCACTCTTATGGGAGGAATCTGTTTCCACCTGTTTCCCCACATTTATCACCATTTGGAAGGACTCTACCACCTGGTTCAGAAGAGATCTTGAACCCAACAGCATTACTCTTAGTGCCAGTTATTATGCTGTCTAGTAAAATGGACTGGTAACAAGGAGGAATTCCATTACTCCGAGAGCCTTCATAATTGTGTGGTGCACCACGTAACCACGCTGGACGAGACACAGTAGCCGCAATGCCCTCGCTTTATTAAAACATCAATTATCAAACCAGCAATGTACTTCTGGAAATGAGATTATTCAGGAAATAAATACTGATGCTTGAGAAAGGGAGAGACTTGGCCTCCAGCCTGGTTCCTGAGCTGACCCCAGACGAGCAGGTGGCTTGCGATGGCCACACACTCCACCATATGTTACTCCTCAGTGCTGAGCATTGTATTAGCATCTGCAGTCTCTAAATTCATAGATCTTTCAATTAGTACAGTGGAAAAATGAGCAAAAGCAGCAACAAAACCAGTAAATGAAATAATACAAGATTCTGTGACATATAAAGCATATAAAAGCATTGCATTTTAGCCTGGTATTTATTCTCTTCTGATGATTGAAATATTTAGTCCAGAAAAATTCCATTCAGATAAAAGCAGCGATCTCCGCACAAAGGCTAGCAAGCAAAGCATCCTGAGACAGACAGAAATAGGCTGTCTTGCAGTCTCACTGTCTCAGTTGTTCTCTGACCTTTCCTTAGACAAGCTGCAGTCCAAATCCTCCACTGGCCATTAGCTGGGGAGAAGGGCCAGTCTACGCCGTTGTTTCCCAATCCAGCGATCCTGCACTGCCTACTGAGCTTTCTCAACAGGAGGAATTTGGAGCTCTGGCCAGTACATGCTACAATCAGCAGCCTACATACTGATTGTCTTTCAGGTTGACAGGCTGCCCCACCTTTAATCAGGAGCATGTTTAATTCCTCCAGATCCTGATGCAACAGGTATCAGACAAGTGAGGTCATTGTTCCAGCATTTTCTCTAGCGTGGTTTGGAATCTTTGCTTGGTTGGCACTCTCACCTGCATGGGAAAAGGCAAAAACCTAACCCTAAATGTGAAGAAATTACTTAATCCATGACTGAAATACTGAATTCACAAAGAAAAATCATTATCAGTAATTATGGCTTGGCTATTGTAACATGTGAAGTGTGAAATACTGAGGTATTAGTATGTTACAAAGAATTAACGAGCTTATATTTATTATGGCATAGAAGTTTTATTAACATTTCTTGCTTCGTAAATAAATTGTGGAAATGTGTCATACTCTTCTAGTATGTCATTTTCCTTTTGTACTAACAGTCAATTAAAGTGTTAGGACATTGACAACCACTAACTGTTTTCCACTCTGCCAGTGTTGACTGCAACCTTGAAACAATAACATTCAGACCTGGAAAGTTTTCTGGCTGATGTTGCATGACATGAAGTGTGTGGTTTTATCTGCATGGCTGCACAGGTATAACAAAGTTCCCACCTTAATGGACTTGTGCAAATACCTCTCAGAGGGTGCTAAATTACTTTTCAAATGACGTTTTCTTCCACACTGGACGAGGACCTCAGAAAAGAGTATGCTTGTTGAAACTTCTTCTGCCAAACCCAATTAAAGGTACATACTAGGGAAGCAGTGCTGGGTAAATCCACCGAGTGCCTCGATGACATGGTGAGCAGAGGTGGTTGAATGAAACTGCCTTACTGTCTTAATCATTGTTTTTTCCTTTTTCCTCCTGCTTTCGCCTTAATTTTTTTCCAGGTGCGGTTGGAGTGGCCAACAGACCTCACAGTGAACCCTCTAGACAATTCACTGTATGTCCTGGACAACAACATTGTCCTGCAGATCTCTGAGAACAGGCGTGTGCGAATTATTGCAGGACGCCCCATTCACTGCCAGGTGCCGGGCATTGACCACTTCATCGTCAGCAAGGTGGCCATCCATTCGACCCTGGAGTCAGCCAGGGCGATTGCCGTATCTCACAGCGGGATACTCTACATTGCAGAGACAGACGAAAGAAAGATCAACCGCATACAACAGGTCACAACTAACGGTGAGATCTCCATAATCGCTGGAGCCCCATCGGATTGTGACTGCAAGATTGATCCTAATTGTGACTGCTTTTCAGGTAAGGCGATGCTGGTTATTTCCTGTCTCTTATCGGTTGAGAGCCCCTGACACAGCTGCAGATTAGCAAAGTGACGAGGGGAAGGAGAGACAAGCAATGATTCCGTTTCCTTGGAAAGCCAAAAACCTCATCAGCAGCAGTATGTGGATTTATTCCATTGGATGTAGAGATGTGAGCCTTCCAGCTGGCACTGGAGGAACCTCAGGGTAGTCTTAGCTTTTCGTTTTTTGATGCAGATTACACAGCATTCAAAATTAGCTCCAAGTCTCCCTTTCTCTGTCAGCTATGTTTGCCCATGTTGAAGACAGTACCAGCCCCAGTACAGATGCACCTAAATGCTACTGGATCGGGCGGCCCTTCTCACCAAGAAGAGTACCAAGGTGTTTCACATCCAGTGATAAATACTGGCTTATGCCTGCTCTTCGCTTGTGTCATGCTGCACGACCAGCAGCATGATGCAAGCATGTAATGCTGAGAATTTCTTCTGCTGCTGCTGCTTTAAGCTGGAACCACCATTGCAAGGCCCACACTGCACCACTGGACATTCTCAGCAACACAGCTTCTCTGCCCTGCACACACCAAAAAATTTTTCCTAAAAAAATACTTCATGATGGGACAAAGGACAGCATTCCCGTATGCAGAGGTGTGCAGTATGTTGTCATCTTGTCACCTCCAAGAACAACTGTGTTCAGCTCCATAATGTCATCATATTTCTTAAGCCTCCCATTTCAAGTAAAAGGTTAATTACTGACAAGAAAACATTAAGTATGTCAAGAATGGAGAGAAAAAAATGTAAATGATCTTCCAGAGAAGGTGGGTTGCTGACCCGGCGTTGTTGTGATAATCAAAGCTCCGTGTGCGTTGCCAAGTGCTGCCAGCTTCAGTTACAGCTATAGTAGACCAGAGCTGAAAAGGATCCTACTCGGGGTTCCTATTGAGGGAAACTGCCCCTAGTGCTGAAAAATTAAAAACTGTGGCAAATCTAATGATTGTGCCAGTGCTGGGTTGGTGAAAGGCAGGGTCAGAAGGCCAGCTAATTTGTCCATCTCCAAGGAAGCGTAGGGTATGCTCAAAATCTCCACCAAATTTCATTTCTCAGTCAGGAGAAGGGGAGCAGTACGAACAGTAATGTGTTTTTCTCTAAGATTGAGCTTTAATATTCTTTCTTGCTAGTTATAGAAAATCCTGCTCGCATAAAGTCATTTTGATATGCGTATACAGCCTATGATAATGCAAATATCCTCCTCAAACCTTAAAATACACAAAGCAAGTAAATTACCAAGTGATACTGAAAGAAGTGGTTTCTTAAAGCCCTTTTTGACTATTTCTCTTGTTTTGTTTTCCTGTAGTGTTGAGTTTTTAACAAGTATAAACTAATCTTTGCTTCACTGTCATTTTAGCTTAATTAATGAGTTTTCGTTTTCTCTTTATTTATAACACAATTCTACTTGAACTACATGCCAACAGACTAATAGTAGGGAATGAAACTTCAGGTGTCATGTTTCTCTTCTTTCACAATTTTGCCATTCATGCTTTCCTGCGCGGCAGGGTTTTGGCCTTAGCAAAAATGGTGTAAATGAGATAATTTATATTGTTATTTGTCTTCACTGAGACTGACTTAGAACTGCACCAACCTTAGGTAGTTTGGATTTAATTAGTTGGAAGAATATAGTGTTTTATTGACCTGTAAGTGATACTGAGGAGAAGCAGTGTGTCAGGCTATGGGGATCAGCTGAAATATGGATATTACAGATTAGTAAAATTACCATTCCTCCTCCAGGTGATAGTGGATATGCCAAAGATGCAAAGCTGAAAGCACCTTCTTCTCTAGCAGTCTCTCCTGATGACACACTGTACGTAGCAGACCTTGGCAATGTTCGCATCCGTGCAGTCAGCCGAAACAGGGCTCATCTCAGTGACACAAATATGTACGAGATTGCATCGCCAGCGGACCAAGAACTGTATCAGTTCACCATCAACGGCACCCACCTGCACACGCTGAACCTGATAACAAGGGACTACATTTACAATTTCACCTACAGTGGGGAAGGCGATGTCGGCACCATCACCAGCAGCAATGGGAATTCGGTTCACATCCGCAGAGACACAAGTGGGCTGCCCCTGTGGGTCGTGGTGCCGGGGGGCCAGGTGTACTGGCTGACAATAAGCAGCAATGGGGTTCTGAAAAGAGTTTATGCCCAAGGCTACAACCTGGCTCTGATGACATATCCTGGAAACACGGGGCTTTTAGCAACCAAAAGCGATGAAAATGGATGGACAACTGTGTATGAGTAAGTCCATGACATTAAATGCCTGATTTCAATGAACATTGAATTTCTTTTAGTCAGTCCTAGTAACTGAGAAAGCCACTGTGCCACTAACACTGCATGGGAAAGGACAGGTGATGCTCACAAGCTTTTACAATGAAACACTACCATTTCTGAAGTGCCAAAGCCTGTCATATGTAAAAGCTCTGTATGTAGTGCCAATGTAGTGTAGTAGAAACTGCCTGAAATTATACTTCATGTGGACTTTGTTATTGTGAATCTGTTTTTCTAAATGAAAATGCTTGTGGAATTTGTTGTTACTAAAGAAGCAGAGGCAATTTGTGATATGAATTGAGGATTTGCAAAATTCCTCAGGAAGACAAAAAAGGGCAAATCAGTGTACTCATCAGAAAAGGGAGTGTTGCAAAGGAAGTTGAGAATCTCAGTGGAAGAAATATGCAAAGGCAAGATTGGACTTGTCTCTATCAGCAGGGGAAGAGGATATATAATAACAAAAGATATGTAATAGCAAAAGGCTATACAGAAGGGGTGTAGGAATGGCCTCATAAGCAAGACATTCAGGACACCTTTGATGTGGCTTCTAAAGAGCAAGACAAGACAGTTAAAGATGCAGTCAGAACATCCCAATCTGGTCCCAGAGAGAGAACAACCTAGGATGAAGTTCATTATTTATAGAAAAGTGTGATGTATCAGGATTTCTCATTATTTATAATTATTTGTCATAATCCCTGTTTGAGGATGTGACAAGTGATGGATGGAAACCACATGTTAACGTGGCAATATTAGTTCAGAGTCTTCAAGGAGGGTAATAATGCCTGCTTTCTGTAGAGCATAGGAGTTCATGGTCAAAAACTAAAACGAAAAGCCATCAGGTGAGATATGAGCGGAGAACACATTGAGGAGAGTTAAGTTACTGCATAAGTCCCCTGGAGAGGTAGTTGAGTCACCGTTATTACAGGTTTTTAGAATGATGTTTTCTTATAATGGAAGTAGGATAAAAGCAGAGAGAACTGCTGCCTAGTGCATGGGATTTTTTATTCAAGGGGATGTATTTCCATCCTGCCCTCTATTATTCTGTCAAAGACTAAATTGATAGGGTGGACATAATTATAAACCATTAGAGAGGGCCATTTTTTGAGAATGTGTGGGAAAACAAAACCATACAGGGCCTTCCTGGGTCAGTTCTCGTTTTCAGGCATGTATTGATACAAATTTAGATGATCTTGCAACAAGACAAAGCTCACTGTCATCCTGGTGCTGTTTAAACACTGATCTGAGTGTTACCTTTTATAAGCAGAACTGACTTAAAATATATGCTTCCTTATAATAATTTCAACACTGAGAGTGATCCATTTAAATCTCTACTGGAGGATGGCATCAGTCCAGACCATGGACCAATGACACTTTCAGGAAGCTTTTGCAGTAGCTCCAAGTCACGCCTGTTACTTCTTAAAATGCTGAACACCATGCCTTGTTGCAGGACCTTGATTGTTAGAGCATGTTAGAGCGGATTGGTTTTAGTCATGTGCTTCTCAATCTCGGTATTCTGCCTCTGTCCCATTGACATCGAGTGTAAACCGTTTCACGCAACTACTGCTTGTTCCTGTTGTCTTCTGGCAAATCATTTGTTACAGTATGGCTCCAGCATAGTAACATCTTTTAAAGGACTTCACCTGCTTGCAAGTGCCTCCTGTTGTATGTAATACGGGTTTCTTCACAAAGAGATACCTGTGCCTTGAAGGGATCGATATGATGCATAAAATTAACACAAAGAAACTTTTCTCAGTTAAACAGTTCTTCATACTTTCACAGCTTTAACTGCAGGCTAGGTAGTACTGTCCTCACTGGTGCTTTGAGTTGTCCAGGCTTTGCATGGCCATGCACTTCTGCCAGTCTAGACCAGTCAGTAGAAATTAACAGAATTACAGTTGTTAGCATTAGAAAAACAGCAGCAGAATTAAACAGTGAAGTCATGTCATTGATACTTATGTTCGGTCCAATATTTTGAGTCTTCTTCGTAATATATTACAAATTCCTGAATGGCTGATCTGCTGCAGTCAGAGGGGCGGGGGACTGTATCGGCGCTGTGCTGAGCAGACATGCTTTCAGGAGGTGCTGCTCACCTTCTGCCATAAATAGGTCATGGGGCATGACGGTCCTTAGTCATCCTTTAACCAGACATTATTTTCCAGACAGGCCACGTTCTGAACTGACACCCAACTTCAGTTTGAAAATTAGATTTTTTTTTTTAAGGGGTTACTTATATGTGAATTGCTTCCGAGTCCTATATGAACTATATGAACATTGGAACTATAGGAATTATCATACAAGCAACTTTGAAGTTGCTTGGAATCATCTTCTCTGTTTAAGCTAGATTTGCATCCACATCCTAAAGTTCAACCTGTGGCACTGTCAAGCTGAAATAGGGAGGAGTTTGTCTAGCAACACGTATTGCACATACTTGGGATCATGAGCAAAGATAATGAACTGTTCAGAACATCTACTTATATGTCAGATTCACTCACAGAGGGAAATTATTCAGAGGTAGAAAGCCACCTACAAAAGTACTTGTCATCCATCTACTCTAATCTGATGGAATGGAAGGACTGAAAGAGCTCTTGCATAAAATTATAGCTAATGTACAATTTTCAGTCATCTAGATTTTTTTAATATTGTATCATTAAAGCTGTAAAAGGGGAGGGGGAGCACTGGGCCTCTATTAAATCAAGGGCAAGAAAACACCTGCAAGAAACAACTCTCTGAAAAAAATTAATTAAACCGCTTTCCCTTTGAAATTATATAACTCTTAACTGTGCTACACATAGAAATGCAGATGGATTGTGAAGCTGTATCCCCAAGTGTGCATTTCAAATATTGGTGAGCACTTCCTCATGTGAGTACTGAAATCAACGCAATTATTTGCATGATTAAATGGTCACCAACATGATTAACGGTGGCATAGCTGGGCCCCAAATTAACATTAAGAAATATGTCATGATATGCCACTATCAGTATGGCTAGGACATTGCTCTGCAGGAATTGAGCGAGTCCCAGTGTGCTACTATTCATCATGTGAAAGGTGGCAGAACGTGGCCTCGGAGGGTTGAGTTTCTTGGAGCAATCTGGAATAAAAAAAACCCTTTCAATGGTAACACTGTGGAATCGTTACCGAGACGCTGATCTGCATGTTCTCCTTGAAGTCGGTGGGACCATCTACATGAGCGAGAGCCCATCGGCATGAGCTCTAGTCACATTGTAATTCAGCGCGGTATCTGGCCAGCCGTCTAGTAACGGTTTATTCCACTTCCAGCCACACAGGGAGCTGAGTGTCTGATCATCAGCACTATCGGCAGCAAAACTGGATCCTTAGCGGAGATGGATCCCGCGTCTTGCGCACAAGTACATTCCAGTAAACTGGCTGCACTTACGCCATAAAAATGCATGATTTGGGGATTTTTCTATGGTACGGTAGAAAATCCAAATAACCTAGCAAGCTGTCCTATCTGTTTGATCAAGCAGTAAATGCAATAGAACTGCCTAGTGTTCACGGAGTTTCCTAATGATGAAACATAGTGATCTGAGTCATTTTTAATTGCTGGGTGTGGCACCCAGTCAGTTTGCACAGAACTGGCATAAGGGTGGAATGTAAATGAGTCGTGATGTATGTGAGGGCAGTAGGAGGTGAAAAAGAGAGAGGTTACACTGAATTGAACATTTTATTCATTTATTTGTCAGAAAATACAAGATGGTCACTAGTTCGTTCATTCTCAAGTGTTTCATTTGAAAAGAACAACTGCTCTGTTTTTCTTCTTTATACTGGTGAAAGAGAAAAATTCCTGATTTTTTTCACCAACAGTTCTTGTGACATACAGGTTTTGTCTGACTAATTAGGGGGAAATAAAGATCCTAAGGACATTATGCCAACACATTAAAGTGAAGGACATAACCAGATCGTCTGCTGATGTGGATTGGAAGAGCTCCATGGAAAGCAGTGGAGCTTTCCCGGTTGATACACCAGCTGAGGATATGTTTTGTGAATGGAGACAGTTAATAAAACATGAAAATTTAATTATGCTTACCTACCTGCACAAATAGGTTTCTGTTTTATGAACATGAGTTGGTTTTCCTCATGCAAATACATCTGCAGTATCAGTGAGGTGTCTTGGATGAATAAAAATGTCTTAACATCAGTAAGGTTTTTAAGATAGGAAGCATTAATATGAAACAGTATCAAGCACCAAGCAATGTTCTGCACTGTTTTCTGTGTGAACCATCAGAAAGAACAAATACATCTGTAGAACTGAAAAGACCCGTTAGAAACACTGCTCCAGAGCTTCTGAGTTAATTATTGACTTTTTCATAACATGGCCCGATTCACATAAATTACCTTAAACGAAAAGAATTTCTTTAGCGCTGATGAAATTTAGGGGAACTAAAATGCGGTGCTCTAGATTCTGGTGCTGTTACTTGTGATGAGAAGTTCCTGCTGATTTGAGTAGGCCCACGGGAAACGTAACACAAGAGTGAAAACCATGTAGGCAACTTAATCGCTTCAGATTTCAATCTAATTTTATCGCTATTGTTACGCTTTAGGCCCTCTTTTGAAGTTCACCATTCATATTATGTACTTCACACATCAGCAACAAAAGGCAGGGTTTGAGTGTTGCAGGATCGAAGAATCGGTTTTATTTAAACTTGTGGGTAAGAAGAGGCGGTTTTGGGGTGCGCGGGTTGCCTGGAGGCCGAGTGACCTCCAGCGGTCACGCTCCTCCACCGCACCCCAGCGGGCGAACCCCGGCCGGCTGCGCAACGCCGGAGCCTCTGGCAGGGGCTGAGGGCTGCAGGGAGCATCTCATACTGTTCCCAGTGGTATTTTATCCGGCACCACTGAAAAAAAGAGTCTAAGCAGGAATTCAGATTAGGGAATGAATGCATTTTGAGTGAATAAATGGACCAGTTCTTACCTTTTTATTTATTGCACGGTCTTGAAAATGCTTCTTACGTTTTTCCTTTTTTTTTTTTTTTTTTCTTTTAGGAGTCTCTACAAGGCAATAGTGATGTATTTTCAGTGGCTCTTTAACATCATGTCTTGCAGGTATGACTCTGATGGCCATCTGACCAACGCGACCTTCCCGACCGGGGAAGTCAGCAGTTTTCACAGCGATGTTGAAAAACTGACGCGAGTGGAACTTGATACTTCGAACAGAGAGAATGTGATCACAGCCACAAACTTCTCAGCTACCTCTACAATATATACATTAAAGCAAGGTAATTAAAGCATTTCTGTTATTTCTTCACTAGTCATTACGTTTCAAACCCTAGACATTATTGCATTCTTAACTGTTTGCCAAAAAAAGACATTAGAATTAGTTCATTTGTTTCTTCCTTGCTTCAGTACAAATAGCTAGATACTACTTTTAATTCTCCTGAGGTACCAATTAGAAACAAGTCACAAGTGATTTCTTTTCCTCCTGGAAGCATCCCATGGATAGATTCTAGTTATTGAAATCTCCAATGTCTCCAGGCTTTACATGCTACTTTCTCCTCCAGTATCTGAAGGACTTAGACTGCCCTATAGTACGCTGAGCTTTGTTACTCTGAGAAACACTGCCCAGAAGAATGACATGCTCCACTGACATTTTGGCACTGAAATGCCTGGTTTGGCCAGTGCTGTGACTTCTTTCTGGTAGCGCTGTGTCCTGGTGACAGGACATGCAGGAAGGAGGAAAAGATCCCCAGCCTCTGCTGGTGAGTGCCTTGGGGATGAGATTTTGACTCAGCCGCTGTAGACACCACAATATTTCCCTGGCAATATCATATCTCCCAAGACTAATTTACTCTCTGCCTAATGGCATTGCGCCAGTGTCCTCCTCCAGATTTTGCAGATTCATCACCAAATTTCTGGTTTTGTATAGTTCATTTGATCTGTTTTTTTTTCTCCTTGTTGATTTTTTTTGTTGTCAATGGATTGTTCAGGCTTTGAGAGAGCTGGTGCTGGGAGGTAGCTCTCTGATTTCCATCCAGGTCTGCTATAGAAAAGCTTTGTATCTCTGAGCAAATCACACTTTTCTTCCTCTCTGCTTTTGATCTGCAAGAAAAAAATGGGAAGAGCTCACCTCACAAGACGCTCTTCTTCACTATTGCATTGCAGAGACAGCACTGATAAATGGAACTAATTAGATTATATTGTTGTATCGCCTGCTAGGCTTTGTCCAAGGGACCCCATCTGCTCTCTGCATCATTTACTGGCTGCTTGATTGTATGTCTGTCCTTAAATCTGAAACTTGTCAAAGTTGGTATGTTATCAAATTCTGTCTCAGGAAAGTGCTAGCGCACTATGGGCAGTGCCAGAAACAAACAGCTGTGGTTATTATTATACCTGTCACATTTATGAATGCATATAATTTGCATATTTCCATGTCTCTGTGAAACTATCACGAGGCATCCTGTGAACCACCAGTCAGACGGGGTACTCTTACATCTGAGTCACAAAGGCTTTTTTAATGTAATGCCTATTATCTTCACTTTCTGACATACCCAACTATTTTCCACATACTCACAGCTCAAGAGCTGGACCAGTTACTTCTTTGTGGAGCAGCTTAAAAAAAAAGGATGCTTTTCATCATCCCTAGCTGGTATGAATTCAAGTACATTTTAAGGGTGAGACGTTCACTTTGTCTCGTAGCACCAAACATTCGGGCTCGTGATGGAGTTGCTCCCTGGCAGCTGAGCCGCAGTAGCCCCCTGCGTGCGTATCGCTAGCCTGACCAAATGCAAGGCGATGTGGCACAGCCCTGCCTGCAGCGGAGGGGTTACAGTGTCCAGGCCGCAGAAGGGGAGCATGCAGTGGCTGTATGGCTTTGCATCCTCTCAGTGGAGACCTGCTCTGGACCCTGCGCGGGCTTCTGGCAGTTTTGGGGAGGGTGAGAAGGCGGTTCTGGGTCATCCCAGCTGTACTCTGTGGCCCTCTGCGGCCCAGTCCTGAGCCTCCAGAGCTGCTGGCTGTGCCACTGTTGCTGACCCCTTCATTTTTCTGCCGACAACCACTTCCCCATGGGTCTCTTGCCCGAGGCTTCAGGCTCGTGGCTGACCGCCACTGTGCCTCTACTCCAGGGTCCTGCTGCTGATGGGGAAGAAGAGGATGTTTTAGTACGGTGATACAGGGAAGAGGGACAGAATGGGGGACTGGCCATCATCCTAGACATTTTGAAAGCAGCTTTCATGCTTGACCTCAGATACTCATTGCGGTCTTTCAAGCAGTACATTACTGTTAACAGATCCCAATGGACTAAAATCATCACAGTATCAGTGCTCAAAACCCAGCCCATGGGCTTACATACATTCAAGCTGAAAGCAAAAACTCTTTATTCCTGCTGCAGGAAACCTTCACAATGGAAATCATCTGGCCAAATGTAATAAAAAGATCTTCAGACATGGGAAGGCTTGGAGGTTAAAGGTTGCAAAAATCACACTTCAGCTGGTGTATGTTCAGCTGTCTGTAACCTCGGGACAAACAAAGCCCTACTGCACCTGACATTTGCTTCGTAAATCTGGAGATCTGAACTTTTCTCTCTTCCCTGTTTTTGGTTGTTTTTTGACAGATAACACGCAGAATATCTACCGGGTCAGCCCAGATGGGTCTCTGAGAGTCACCTTTGCCAGTGGAATGGAAATTACACTTAACACGGAGCCTCATATTCTAGCAGGCGTTGTCAGCCCCACTTTAGGGAAGTGCAATATCTCCCTTCCTGGAGAGCATAACTCAAATCTCATTGAATGGAGGCAAAGGAGGGAGCAGACCAAAGGCAATATCTCCACGTTTGAAAGAAGGCTAAGGGTAAGGCTTCCTCTTGTGTAAAGTGCAGTGTTTCCTTTGAAAGCCATTGAACTAAAATCATGTTGAAATGTTCTGCTTTGTAAGGAGAGCAATGGAAATTTTGTATCAATGGTGGGCTCCAGCCATGAATTTCAAAACCAAACTCCTCTGACAGTCACAGGGCTGTTTGGTCTCTGTTTGATTTGGTTGTGAGACTTGACCCAAAGACATAATTACTTTTTTCCTTCCTCTTCTTTTTCAACTAAGAACTTAATTACAGCTTTGGAAGAAGCTGTGAGCAAAGAACGATGCGTAGTTGCTCTGGCACAGCAGCAGAGTTGGAGCCACATTCTGCTTCTGCCTCTCTCAGGTTTATCGACCCTCTTTCTTCTGGGGGCAATAGCAGGTGCCAGCCTGTGCCAGGGGCAGAGGGTCTCTCAGGGCACACCTTGGGTGTCCTGGCCAGTGTATTTCCTGTTAGCCAGAGCGATGTAGAGCCTCCCTGTGTCTCCAGACAGGCTGTGTATTCTGCACTCTACCACAGGCTTACAAACCCCCCTCACTCCCTCTGGGTGGATTACACTATGGCTCTAATAAAGAATTACTTTAACCCTGCATCGATGGTTTATATTTATCTGTGAGGAGAACTCACAGATTACAATGACAGATGGTCAACATTCAGCATTTAATTAGGTAACACTAAGGCTCAAAGAGACTGCTACCTTGCAGAACAGGTTTTTTATGCAGTCAGTTCTGGTTTTGACATGAATACCCCTTAAAAAATCTGTACCAGTAGTATGACTGGGAATTTTGGCCTTAAAAATATTGCATTATTAACTACAACCTTTCTGGGTAGGTATTATATCTGAAGGTACATCTGTTAGCTCTGAAGATACAGAGATGGTTATTAAGAGCTCTGGATTGTCTTCTGATTAGGAGACGCTATACTATATATTTTTTTGAAGTGTATCATCTGTTTGGTTTTCAACTGCTCTGATAAATCAAAAACACAAGGCTTGGATGATCTGGCCAGAGTGGCCACTGCATGTGAAACACCTGTTTGAAAGGAAATCTTTCAGAGTTGACAGTCACGGTTACTTTATTAGGATCTTGCAAGTGGGGGAAAGCTTCGTTTAGTTTTTCTTGCCCATCTTCTGCCTGCCTCCTCTCTATCATAGTGTGAGTCCTCATAGCCCTGTCTAGGGAGGCAGCTGAACTTACTACAGTGGCAAACATGTTAAGATAGCAGGATCGCAACTACGGCCTCCGTGGCTCGCATTGTCTAATCAATTGATTTTTGTGTGATTTTGTGTTTAAATAACTGTATGGCACATTTTTCTTTAAAGATCTTACATGATAAAACCTTTAACGGAAAAGATGTAGGCAGTCGTCTATTCTACTTACATTGCCAGGGCCAAGTTGTTCATGACAGTTATTTTTAATAGAAGTACTTCATCCTGCACAGTTTTCCTATTATGCAGTTTATATTTTCTGTTGTAGAAATTGATTGCAGGTTCTTTTAACTCATTTTCACTTGCTTCTGCATGATCCTTATTATTGCCTGCCAAAAAAGGGAGGAAACTCACAAATTGGTCAGGATTAAATGGATGCTGGCCGAAGGCAAAAAGTGTTCATTGAAACACTGCAACACTGAGGCTGTCCAGAGCTCGGCAGACAGACCTGCCTCTGGGTCAGTCTGTTGGTGCATAGAACCATTCATGTACTCCTCCTCCTCCTCCTTCATCCAGGGAGAGGATGGAAGGTGAAGTGTAAGAATGATTTTGATGTGCTGCTGTCTTACATTCTCTGTCCTTCCAAAAGTATCCACTAGCATCACAGCAGTTGACCATTGCATTGTTATTTCTGTAAATTGTGTCATTTTGTACCTACCAAAGACCAAGGGGATTTATGGATTGTCCGTGCCTGCTCAGAAGGACAAGTCAGCTGCCTGTATTACACTGTTTTCCCCTCCCTTCACTGTTCTGAACTGTAGGACCATCTGTCTGAGGGCTGTCAGGGCAAGGCTGAAGGGAACCTGGTAGGATAGCACATTAAATGAGGATTTGATAGTGGAAAAGAGGAGAAATACTCGCACATAGGATACACCATGTAAATAGACACAAGAGAAAGGGACAGATGGACTGTTCCTGCCAGTAGGAAGGACTTTGGAGGACAGGTGAAATGTACAGGTCCTGGAGTTCGGCTTTAGGACTGAGAAGTTTGCATGGGCTGCTGATGGCATGGGGAGTCAGTGGAGGTGGAAAGAGCTGGAGCAGTGCAGCAGATGAGGACGGCAAAGGAGCAGCAGAATTTACCCAGACACAGCTATCTTTCCTTGGTGATTAAAGGAAATATGCAGGGCAGCAGGAGCAAAAGTACCATCATGTAGTGTGTCTGAAGCAGTACACCAAATAATGACAGGGATTTAGCGCTTACTGTTGACAGATCCTGGAGCGCTGCTGGGAAAAAAAATCTAACATCATTAGAAGCCTTTATGCTGGATGAGGTTCTGGTGAGACCCTCTGAAAACTTCTAGTGAACTATATTTTAAAAAGAAAGTTTTTAAACACTTAATATGCCATGATTGGCATAATAGGAAGTGTGTTAGAAAGCTTGCAATGTAGGGCAGAAAGAACTATGCTGAACTTTGAAAATATATGTAAAGAAAAGCTCTGGGGATTGGGCCAGTTCTCAATGGAAATGAATAGACTTGCAGGAGCCTGCAAAACAGCACAATGGAAGAGTTTTCTGAGAAAAAAGAAAAAAAGCATAGAAATGAGGTTTAAAGGTGTTACTTGGAGATCAGTCCTGATACCGTTATTGAAACAAACGGCTTTGAATGCTAAGAGGTATAAATTAGAAGGCAGGTAACTGGGGATGAGGTAAAGGATGACCTAGTTGAGAAGAAGAAAACTTTGCCTTCTCTGTCTGGTCCTAACATTTTTAATTCTTAATGGCAGTTAGCAACCATCTTGAAAGCATGTCATGCTATTAATGTTTTTTCCAGTTTTGGAAAGAGGCCACTGTTAGCATGTTCTAAATAATGCGGTAAACACTGTGTTACAAAAAGTGGGGTTTTTGCATGGTGCGAATTCCCTGTGCTAGAAACAGAGCAGAAGTGAGTAAGTTAACTGAAATGCTAGAGCAGGCATCTAACTTTATCTCAGTATCTAAATCAAGGTGGGAAACAGGAATTAATCACAGGTTTCCTTTAAGTGCAGAACTCCCTGCCCTGGCACTTCATGAAAGTATATAAAACAGTCCATAGGCATGTATGCGTTTTATATTAATAATAAATCTATGTACAATCAGGCATTTTAATATCAATCTTAATCTAGCAAGACTTCTTTTTTATCAATTGAACTGCTATTTTAATTGACTTCTGAAAATGAAGCAAAGGCTGTTATTAAAACCAATGAGCATGATGCATAGTAATGTTCTGATTAGAATGCAGCTCTGTTCCCTCCTGTCTTTTGCATAACTTAGAGGAACCTGGCAATGGATGCAGTCCAGGTTTCATAACTGAATATCTACAAAATTGAAAATTGAATGCTTGGCCAGTCTTACTTAATTTTGCCTTTTTTTTTTTTTTTTTAAATAACAGAAAAAGGAAGTAACTCACTGACCTCAATTCAAGTCCTGCAGATACAGGCTCTGACAGCTATGTTTATTATTGCATTTAGCAAATGATCTCCCTTTATTTACCAGTCTTACGGCAAGTTCTAATGATAGGACCAAATCCTCTGCCAGTGTGTATCAGCTGACAGTGACTCAAATCAAAACACAGAGAAGGAAATGGTACAATCATCTCATCTGATTTACACGTCGTAGACAGTTTAGGTTTGAGAATGAAAGTCAAGCGAAGTGCACATTTATATGATTGTTTACACTGCAACATTTCTAGCTATAAAACTAATGGAAGTAGAGTCCATGAATGTTTAAAAATATGTATTAAAGATATCTTTTTATGCACTACTAACATTATTATTGAAATCAACTGAATTTTCTCCCTGTTTTCATCAGCTGAAATTCTGACCTGACATTGCTTTCAGAAACCAGTTTTCCCTGGCTTTTAACAGAACACATGAGCTCCAGCCTCTCACACGGGCTCCTCCCTACATTGTATGTACCTTGGAGGAGTCATTTTTAAGAAGCCAGTGGGAGCTGAAATCAGCTTTCCAGTGACAATGTTGAAATAAGGCCTGCTACCCATATATCTTCTTGTCTTGCCTTGAGAAGGGTGTTAAATTGAACTAAAGTCTAATGTAAGAAAGGACACAAATGAGACATAAAATGCGGAATATAAGGGAAGTGGTGGCATCCACCCAAACCGTATTTTAACTCTGTGAACTTCGAAATACTGCTGCTATCCACTTCGCTGCTAATTCTGCCTCTGTTTGGTTTTCATTTTTATTTGTTGTATCATCCCTGAAATTTAGATTGGAAACAATTTGTATTCAAGACTTTCCTTTCTCCTAGCTGCATTCTACAACAATAATAATAGCGATAAGGTCATTAAATGTCTACATAGACAGTAATTGAATATGAGCCAGGCTATATCCCCTGCTTGCTTTTCAGTTATTTTACTACCAAGAGGGTTTGTTTTCAGAAATTGCAAGAAGTTTGCAAAAAAATATATTATTATAAACTTTATCCATCAGACTGTATACAAGCAAATATAGTTGAACTGAGCATCACATTTTCCTTGGGCTCCCTAACTATCAATAGAGCATAAATTGTAATAGTTACAGCAGTCTACAGGGGTATATAGGTATTTTACAGCTATTGTAAATGAACACTATTAAAGTTAGACATGTGTGTATATAAAACCCCAGGAATGGTAGTTGAAAAAAGAACACCTGCTTCTTTTAGATTTTTCAAATTATTTTGTGTCTAAAAACAGAAAGGAGAAAGAAGAAAAATGTTCTTGCTAATCACTACCACCATATGATCCCAGCTTGAATTATTAAACAGGTATTCTTAACCATTTACTTTATGGCTACGCCTCTGGGTTTCGGTGAGGAGCAAGCACTGTGCTGTGCACTGTGCTAACACCTGCACTGACATCGTCTCTGCTGTAAGGAATTTATCAATTGGAATAGATTAATACAAGTGATTAGGTAAAATGCAGTAGATTAATACAATGAGCACACTGAGCATTGATCTGAAAAAGACAGGTCAATGAAGAATGGCTTATGGTTCCCTAAATTGTATCTCTGATTTAAATGGAGTTTAATAGTGATTGCCCAGTGACTGAATGATGTATGGAGGTAGATGGTGAAAGGGCTGGATAAAAATATTTTGTCTTCGTAAATCTGGCTCAGCTGTGAACTTTATTTCAAATTGAGAAGTGGGCTGCCCCTCTGCATTTTCCTGTTGGACCATAAATGTTAACTGGTCGTAGCACAGTCACTCTGTTAGTCTGTGGGACACAGCAAGTTTAATGAATGCTGCAGGTCCCATAGTGGTGAGAGCCGCAGCAAGAACATGGCTGGCACCAGGCACTGCTGGCGATGGCTTTCATGATCTCTGGGGTTGGGGTGGTTTTGTGAAGAAGTGTGAGGGTGCTGGTGAGCAGGGTCTTCGGGAGCTGCAAGCACAACTCCTCCCTTTGCAGCATCGGTGTGCGACCTGGCGAGGGCTAACCCAGCGCAGTGGCTGACCTGTCAGCATTAACGGAGCTGAAGAGAGAGCGTGTGAGATAGGGTATCTTTGTTAATTTGTGGGCTTAACTACACATCTTTGGCTGAAATCAGAACGCCCATCCACCGAGAGGTGAAAGTTGAGCAGAAAGAAGAAAAACTTAGGAAAAGGTGAGAGCAGGGCTAAGGGTTTAGCACGTGGAAATAGGAAGCATCCTGTAACGCAAAGTACAGAAACACTGAATGCAGGCAGCATGTTGTTTCTTGGTCCTCCAGTTTCTCATCTGAATATTTTTCTGGTTTTTTGTCTTTAATTTCTCCATCATAATTTTAAACCATTGCACATTTCTGTTAGAGCTGACAAGGAAATGTTTGTGTTGTGTGTAATTAAGCCGCGTTGTTTTCTTACCTGACTGTATCTTTGTGTTTAGGCCCACAACAGAAACCTGCTCTCCATAGATTTCGATCATGTAACCAGAACAGGAAAGATTTATGATGATCATCGAAAATTCACTCTTCGGATTATGTATGACCAGACAGGACGCCCAATTTTATGGTCGCCCATCAGCAAGTACAATGAGGTCAATATTTCTTACTCACATTCTGGGTTAGTCACCTATATCCAAAGAGGAACCTGGACTGAGAAGATGGAGTATGATCCAAGTGGGAACATAATTTCCAGAACATGGGCAGATGGCAAAATATGGAGTTACACATATTTAGAAAAGGTAAATCATAGAAAAAGTGGATTGTTGTACCAAGGCAAAAAATATTTCTTCTGATACAGATATTATATTCTGAACTATGTTATAATGCTATCTCTTTCAAGAGTATTTAAGACTTTTTAAACAGAAAATGCATAGAATTACATAATAAAAATGTCTCTCGGCATGCTTAGACCTACGTGTCACCAGGTCAAACCTGCCGTAGCTTACTTCTGAAGAAAGTTATTAGCACCTCAGATTTGTTTAATTGGTAAGTAGAAATGACTTCCTGGTCTCAGTCCAAGTTCAAGTGAACAAAGGACACTCACTGCTGAAAAATATGTTGTCACTCTGTGTAACATAGTCAAAAATAGAACACTCACTGTAAAGGAACGGTTTCCTCTCCACGAACACTGTTCTTTTAAGCCAAAATTATGAGGCAGTGAGCACAAGCTTTCACGTAGTCAGTGCTGCTGTGTAAAAAAGGGATTGATCCCGTGAGGAGAAAGATAGTTTCAGTATTTATGAGGGCTATTTGGGGGCGAAAATATTAATATGAAATGAGTTATTGCTCTGCTTTTATAGCGGCTTTGTGTCTAAATTGCCTGAGTATCATTATTTTCATTTACGTCTGTAGGTAATGGTCACAAGATGGGGGAATAAGGGGTGCACAGATGAAGGAAGAACAGCATCTCACTCATCTGTAGAAGCATCTCATATGGTGTCATCAAAACCAAAAAGCCAATCTGTATTTTTAAAGCTTTCAGAACTTAGTGTGAAATTGTATTCAAACAGTGTCCTTTAAAACTTTTTTTTTTTAAAATAGCAACATCTTGGACTATCCAACATATCCTGAGTTTGCAGAACATTTTCTCTGAACCTGTTAACCACAGGGAAAGGCTAGGAGGGGGCAGGTGAGGTAAAACTGATAGGGGGTATTACATGCAGGAAATCCAGTCCCTTTGAAGTTATGTTTATATATTTAAAGTTCCAAATGTGTACTTTTAAGATAAACTTTTCTGTACTTACTTTGAACGTCTTTAAGCCTGATCCTCAAAAAACTTAAACCTAACCCAGAGAAAAAAAAGCGATTGAGACTGGAGAGCGCATTAAAAAGTGATTCCTTACTAGTCTGCATGCAGTACGGTTCTTGCACTTGTTAACAAGATTGGCAAACCCGAGAAGCTTCAGAAGTTTGGTTCAGATAAATTTGTCAGGGCCTCTTTTGTCTGTGCACTCTTCTGCAAATTGCAAGTAAACAGGCGTTCAGTACAGCTTTCAAATCTATGGGCAATGTGCTTTTTGGAGGAGTCTTTTCTTTTTTCTTTGGGCCTAATGGACCGTAATTTTGGAAAAACATATGCTGCTTATCTTTACAAACCACTTTGTTCTTAGTTGACGATGAGCTTATAAATAAATCACATAACTTAAAACTGTTACTCTGGTATTCTTCAAAAGTAGCTAAATCCTGACCTTGTAGAAGCAGATGGCAAAAGATTACCAATTCAGGTAGCAGCAGGCTTGGGTTATGCTGAAACTTGTGATTAAAATTATTGAAAGTCATACACACCATGGACATAATCTTCCAGCTATTTAATGTGCTTTCATTCCTGTTTTTTCCTTATGACAAAGATTAATTTGCTGTCAAAATTAGATATGAGGATATTATTTTGTGGGTCCATTAAAGTCAATAACTCATTGTGTTAATTATGTAATGATTGCTAAAGGTTGCCTGAAACCGCCTAAGACCCAATGATTCCTTTTATCAAAACATCAATTATATAATTCCCTTCCAATTCATAGTTATTTAATTCTTCATTTTTTAGCACTTGATGTGTTAATTGCACATCTTCAAAAATCTCTGCCCTTCCAAAATTAGCCCCAGTCATTCAGGTTTTAAGAAGTGCTATGATAGTGGCACTGTAAATAATTTTTACCGATCAGATTCAGTTCCTCTTGTTCTGGTGACTTGTCTGAATTCGTTAATGATGTTATAAAACCTCCTGAATACTCCAAGCTTGCTTTCGAAATCCTGCCGTTTGCCACCACACCAGAGCGATGAGCGGCTGCCTGTGTATGGTGGCCAGAAATGACATCTAGTGGTGATGCTCAGCATTTCGGTGCATTCCCAGCAGGGCTCCAAGTGATTGCCACTGCCTGTTTGTCTTCGTACACCGTGCAGCACCAATCATTTCGTGGTTGACCAGGCTCTGGTTGCTTTTGTAAAGTGACAGCTTTTTGGATGTTTTATGAGCTACCCTCTGAAATCCTTTAAAACAATTAGAACCCAATTTGTGCACAGAGTTGAAAAATCTATTGTAATATTATTACGATGAATTGGGAGTGAGGTTTTTTTTCTCTTTATGATATCCTCTAATAGGCTAGAGAGAATACTAAGTCTCCAACCCTTGTACTGTCTGTCCTTTTACTATCCTGGACAAAAGTGGAAAAGCCACAAAGTGCTGTAAAAATGGCACACAGGGGCCCTAAAGTTATATTAGAGATGTTTCTGATCTTGTTATTCATACTCTGTCAATGGCAGACAGCTTAAAAACAGGCCCGGGAGCAGAATATAGAGAGAGGCGTCACATCGGTGCTAGGAGAGAGTTCAGCCAGTAGTTTACTGCAGACTGGGGACTCCTCATTGAAGGTGAAAACAAAATAAACACTGTGCATGTTCAAAATGCCTGGCAGACCAGCAATAAAGCGATCAGAAAAAGCTCGGTGTAAAGGTCTGCCATCACTAGTTGGCAGCGGGTAACTGGCGAGCGGCTTGTGTTGGTGCTCTCTGGCTCGTGTGCAGGTGACAGATGCCTTTCGCCAAGGGCAGGAAGAAATACATCTTGGGAGGGCGGGGGGTGCAGAGAGGGTGGCCAAGGCGTAGCCTATATTTGATCCTTTGAATAAGCACTTGGGTTATTTGTCAGAGGAAAGTGGCTCAGGGCCAATGTTATTTAACACATTGCAGGGCTGAGCTCTCAGTGTTTTCTTCCCAGAGAAGGTTTTTGAGCTTTGAGGAAAAAAGCGCCTTTTTTTCCAATTTCTTTCCCCCATGCTCTATGAAAAAGCAGTCGCACTGTTCCTCATAAGACTTTGTTTTGCGTGGTGTCTCAGTCGTGCAGAAGCCTGACAAATTTGCTTATGCGCCTGGTAGGTTTGGGCTGTGAGCTGAGAACTGTGCAGTGCTAGCGCTCCGTCTCGTCGCAGACAGTGAGGTGAGGATGCGCAGTGCTCTGGTCCAGCCAAGCCCTTACTGGAGCGAGGGAAAGGCTACAAAGTTCCCACACGCATTTTCACCCCCTGTGTTCATTACGCTTGTTTCAACAGTGACTCTTCACCAGTGGGCTGGTACTCTGTGACACTGTGATTTTGCACGACTGGTGAAAAGGTTTGCAGAACCCAAACTTTAAATTTGCACAGAAAAATGTCTGCCATGCTTGCACATTCATCTGCCAAATAAACCAGCCACAATTAACCAACACAGGGCAAATACCAAGTGCCTGTGTAGAAATTGTATTCTTGGAAAATGTTAAAAACCAGAGACAGAAGTACCGCAGAACCTGCAGACTATTTTCATCCATCTGTAAGCGTGGAGATACTGTCACCTCTGAGGCAACATGCGTTTAACAGAACACATACAGGAGAAGGGGTAGGTCCATGCTAGAGATACCCAGAGTGCCAATAAAAGCTAAACAACTTGTACACACCACTGTAGGTCTCCCCTTTCCACCTCGCCTGGCAACACCTGCTGGTGCCGATGCTCTGGCTGTGTGTGAGGAAGAGGTTCCCTCTGTTTTTGCTTCCTGGGAGGATGCCCAAAATACTGCAAAGCAATGTAGCAAGTCAGCATGAGGCTGAAATGCTACCGAGAGCCACATCTGCCTTCCAGTTTGGAGATGATTACCTCCAGACTTATTATTCTCCTCCTGTTTTGTACCACCTCGCTGGCCACATCTCCTGGAGCTGAAAGCTTCACCTGGAGTTGTACAAGAGCAAACTTAGAAGAGTGGATGGTTGTTTCAGCATTTGCTTAACCTTCAGGCGCTCACTAGGTGAATAATCATTTGCTTGAGCAGCCACTTACACTGCCATTCCTGTTTGGTTGCAGTCCGTGATGCTCCTGTTGCACAGCCAGCGCCGCTACATCTTTGAGTACGACCAGTCCGACTACCTGCTGTCGGTCACCATGCCCAGCATGGTGCGCCACGCCTTGCAAACCATGCTGTCCGTCGGGTACTACCGCAACATCTATACCCCGCCGGACAGCCACGCGGCCTTCATCCAGGATGTCACCAGAGACGGACGGCTTCTGCAAACGTTATATCCTGGGACAGGCCGCAGGGTGCTTTACAAATACACCAAACAATCCCGACTTTCCGAGATTCTTTACGATACTACTCAAGTCACGTTCACCTACGAGGAGTCTTCTGGGGTTATTAAAACAATACATTTAATGCATGATGGGTTCATCTGTACCATCAGATACAGGCAAACAGGTTTGTGTAACTGTGACTACTTTGCTGAAGTTTTTGGCCCTGATCCTGCACTTACCTGGCATGAAATTCCATTATTTTTATGTCTACAAGTTCTTATATTTTATGTTTCAAGAGAAAAATATGTGTGTATATCTCTGTGTCTGTGTCCATAGGCATATATAGCTGTCCCAATTGAAACAGAGTTTTTATTGCGTGGTATGGAATAGCTCTTATAATGTTTGATTGTTTTTATTCCACTGTGTGGATATTTGCTAAATACTAAATCAAGTTGTTTTATTGTTTGTATTTTCAAGTTTCCCTGTTTACACCATAATATAGCATAAATTCAAAAAGACTGTTTATATGAGGAAGGAAATCACCAAGTAAAATAAATTTAGTTTAGAATTATCTTGTAAGTAAATAGAAATCATAATTATTAATAAAACAGCATTCATTTAAGCAAATGTTAATAAAATATATTTTGTAAAGCAAGCTTTAATAAAGGTTTGCGAGAGAATAATCTAGCATGTTCTTAGTTAATGGTATTTTCTGAGACAGGCAAGTAGCAATGAGGTTTAAGGGTGTATTTGAGTTCGTTGCCTGTATATGCTAGATCTGTAGGATAAGTATACTGTGGACTTAATTCATTATTTTTCTTGCTTTTCCTCTTTCCCCTGTTTGTCTTGGACAGGTCCGCTTATTGGTCGCCAAATTTTCAGATTTAGTGAAGAAGGGCTTGTAAACGCCAGGTTTGACTACAGCTATAACAACTTCCGTGTCACGAGCATGCAGGCCATGATAAACGAGACGCCTCTTCCCATAGATCTGTACCGTTACGTCGATGTTTCTGGCAGGACTGAACAATTTGGAAAATTCAGCGTAATTAATTATGATTTAAACCAAGTTATAACCACCACTGTGATGAAACACACCAAAATTTTTAGTGCCAACGGTCAGGTGATTGAAGTACAATATGAAATTCTCAAGTCTATCGCTTACTGGATGACCATCCAGTATGACAATATGGGTCGCATGGTGATCTGTGATATACGCGTAGGTGTAGATGCCAATATAACAAGGTATTTTTATGAATATGATGCTGATGGTCAACTTCAGACTGTGTCTGTGAATGATAAAACCCAGTGGCGCTACAGCTATGACCTTAATGGCAACATCAACTTGCTGAGCCATGGAAACAGTGCACGCCTCACTCCTCTGAGATATGATCTGAGAGATCGCATTACCAGACTTGGAGAAATTCAATATAAAATGGACGAAGATGGTTTTCTCAGGCAAAGAGGCAATGAGATCTTCGAGTACAACTCCAACGGTCTGCTGAGCAAAGCATACAACAAAGTGTCTGGCTGGACTGTGCAATACTGTTATGATGGTCTTGGAAGACGAGTTGCAAGCAAGTCAAGCCTAGGACAACACTTGCAGTTCTTCTATGCTGATCTCTCCAACCCAATAAGAGTTACTCACTTGTACAATCATACTAGCTCAGAAATAACATCCCTATATTATGATCTTCAAGGTCATCTCATAGCGATGGAATTAAGCAGTGGAGAAGAATATTATGTTGCTTGTGATAACACTGGAACACCTCTAGCTGTATTTAGCAGTCGGGGCCAAGTCATAAAAGAGATTTTGTACACCCCGTATGGAGAGATCTACCAGGACACTAATCCAGATTTCCAGGTTATCATTGGTTTTCATGGAGGGCTCTATGATTCTCTTACTAAATTAGTTCATCTGGGTCAGCGGGACTACGATGTCATTGCTGGTCGGTGGACGACACCACATCATCATATATGGAAACACCTGAATGCTGTCCCACAACCATTTAATCTCTACTCATTCGAAAATAACTACCCAGTTGGCAGAATCCAAGATGTTGCTAAGTATACAACAGGTAAAAGTAATACGTTTCCAATGAAAATACAATTTTTGATCAAATCTGGTATGGATTCAAGACTCCAGAAATCTTTTGTGTACAGCCAAAGTTACTATTTGACTCTAATCTTATATATATTAAAATAAATCTTATATATATTAAAATAATTTCTTTCATAGATAACATCTTATTGAGCTTGATCTGTTTTCTGTAGCCTTTGTGGTAACCAAGAAAATAATTAATAGTTGTTTCTGCTGCCTTTCTAAGTGCCAAAATTAGAGGAAGAATGGAGGCAGCTTAATTTGAATTTTTTCCATTATAAATAGATAGAAGGTACACTATTGATTTGAGTATAGCCATGCTTGGTAATCAAATAATTTGTTTGCTACAGTAAATGCTGTAACCAGTACTGAAAACATAAATTGATGTGAAATCATTATTTCTGCATAGCTGGGATTTCTGCAGACTACCCTCACTTTTTCTAGGATTTGTGTGCCATATTGCCAGCGTCCTTGCCTTGTTTTGCAGACATTGGAAGTTGGCTAGAGCTGTTCGGCTTCCAGCTGCACAACGTGCTACCTGGATTCCCAAAACCAGAGATTGAAGCTTTGGAGACAACGTACGAACTGCTACAGCTTCAAACGAAAACCCAGGAGTGGGATCCTGGAAAGGTTAGCAGAAACTCTGTTTGGCAGCTTCTAATACTAAATTAAGGAATTTGATTAGAAAATACTGGGGACCAGTGAAACAATGTGACTGTATCTTTCAACATAATAGGCAAGGCCAACAGTCTAACAATGGTAGAAACTTTAACGTTGTCACATTATGTACAGGCATCAGAGCAGAGGAGAGTTTTAAGGAGAATCTTTTACGAATGCAGTGAAGAAGCTTTGCGGCTGTTTACAGAGAAACCGTCCAAATTTGAGAGGCAGGATAGGCAAAAGGATAAAGGTTGTTTGTCTGAAAACTCAAAAAGCTACAAAAAAAAATTGTGGAAAGAAAAAATTGAAACAACAGATTTTCATCTTTGTTAGCGAAGATGCCACGAGATGCAAAGTCGCTGAGGGTATAAACAGCTTTACAAGTCTGTACCTGCGCGCAATTATTGCAGGAAAACAGAAATGTTGCTGTGGATTTGTAGGGGAATCTGTAAACCTCAGCCTTGCTCCAGGGCTTGTTTTCAGTGAAGAAGAGCCATGCAGCAGCAATCAGTGTAACTGCAACAGGACCAACTACCAGTATTCTGCGCAGGTGTTCATGTTTGGCATTTGACCATACGAGCATCTGTTAACAAAGAAACACGGTTTTGCAAAGGCGAGAGAGAAAGGATGCCTTTCCTCTACTGTCATCAGGAAAAGGAAGTGTAAGGTGCTGTGAGTTCACTTTGATAGCATTGAACACACTTCCCATGCACAAATGACGGCACAGAGTGTAGAGAGCTAGAAGGTCAGAGCTCGTTCCAGATATAGGAGCATGTCCATGTATAATTGTCACTGAAATATTAAGCTATTACAAAGGCACAGAAACAGTCTAGTGATAGGTTTAGTGTTAAAAAACAAATAGATGGTTGGAGCTGAGATTTTTTTAACCTCAGTGGGGAGCTGGATCTACAGATCTGATGTACCTGCATGGTTCCTGTTGTTCTAGTGTCTGGAGACCTTCACAGGCTGCTTTCCTTAAAGAATGGGCTATAAAAACTGTTACTGCTGCTTTAGAAAAGACGCAATGAGACGCACCGAGACTAAGCGTAGAATCGTGTGAGAGAGTACAGCTTTGAGTTCAGGTTTCCCCATGCCTAGAAGTTGAAAGACCAGCCATTTGAGTAAAGAGGGGAGGAAGGAAAAAAAAGAAGAAGAAATAGAAAATAGCATTTGTGATAAACATGTTTTCCATTTGTTTTCTAGAAACTAGTGAGTCCAAGAGACAGAAAGAAAGCAATATCTTAGGCGATGGGAAAGTCTGTGTGTATACCCAGGCTCTGTAGACATGGACAATGTTTTACAAACAAATTGAAGGTCCATTCTCAGCAATTAAGAGATTAGTAGGGTCTGTGAGACACTATAATGAACTGCAAGATGCCTCTCCCGCAAACTTTGTCGGTATTTTCTTTTCCAGACTATTCTTGGTATTCAGTGTGAGCTACAAAAGCAGCTCCAAAACTTTATATCCTTGGATCAGCTTCCTATGACACCCAGGTATAGTGACGGCAAGTGCTATGAGGGAGTGAAGCAGCCAAGGTTTGCAGCTATTCCTTCAGTATTCGGAAAAGGCATCAAATTCGCTATAAAGGATGGTATAGTGACAGCTGACATTATAGGCGTGGCTAACGAGGACAGCCGGCGCATCGCTGCCATCCTCAACAACGCTCACTACCTGGAGAACCTGCATTTCACCATCGAGGGCCGAGACACGCATTACTTCATCAAGCTGGGGTCTTTGGAAGAAGATCTGGCCCTCATCGGCAGCACTGGGGGACGACGCATCTTGGAGAATGGCGTCAACGTCACAGTGTCGCAGATGACGTCTGTGATCAACGGGAGGACTAGACGCTTTGCTGACATCCAGCTCCAGCACGGCGCGCTGTGCTTTAACGTTCGGTACGGAACGACAGTGGAAGAAGAAAAGAACCATGTCTTAGAGATAGCCAGGCAGAGAGCCGTGGCTCAGGCCTGGACTAAGGAGCAGAGACGGCTGCAGGAAGGGGAAGAAGGCATTAGGGCATGGACAGACGGAGAGAAACAGCAGCTTCTAAGCACTGGGCGGGTACAAGGCTACGATGGATATTTTGTTTTATCTGTGGAGCAGTATCTCGAACTTTCTGACAGTGCCAATAATATTCACTTTATGAGACAGAGTGAAATAGGCAGAAGGTAACAAAGAAAATCTCTGCCTTTGCGTCACCAAAGACTGCCTGTTTTTAAACGTAAAATGGTTTATTGTATTGGTTTTTCTAGATCAGAACTCTGTATATATAAATATAGAGGGAAAAAACATATCCAACTGCCTTTAAATGTGACAGAAGATGGTATTTTAATATTGTTTGTTTAACTCTTTGAGAGATGACAGTGACGATTTTTAGTTCTTGTGTGGCAGTATTCAAAAATTTCAGAAGCGGAGTCCTGACAGCGGAGCAGTGCGACCCACGTGCGAGGTGCCCGGGGTGACACCGCACATCCCTGCGGGGTAGGGGAGGGCGTGGCGGGCTCTGCCTTCGTCTAAAGAAACACGACTTTTTTGTTGTTGTTGATTTAACAATTCACCAATTATTTAAAAGGTTACAGAGCCTGATTCTGCAACCCGTGGTTACTGGGTCATTTCTATTCCAGTGAGAGCTCCCGTAAGTTCAAGGGACTGCGTACAGAAACCAGACTGGGTATGGAAATGTCGTAGTTGCTCACCAACCCCGCTCATGTCGTTCCTCACGGCTGTGATCTAAGGGATTCTCTAACCAGGGAAACCCGCCCGGTGTTGGGCACGGCGCAGGACGGCTGTCCCGTAGGGCCGTTCGCTTTGCTTGGCCGTAGCCACGTCTCAGCCGCCTGGTGAGGAACGCCACGTTGCGTCTGCTTTTAGCGTGGGGGCCTCTCTGCCGGGGTTTCCCTCTGCGCTGGGTTGTTCTGGTGTTCCCAGCGGAGGGCTGCAGGGTGGCACCATGTCAGGGGTGGCTGGAGAAGGGCTGGGCCAGCACCGCGGTCGTCTGTGTTCACAGGGCTGGGCTTTAACTGGGCGTTTTTGGGACATCCCTCACTGGGACAGCCCCTGCGGTGCAGTAGCATCAAGCCGTGCAGGATCGGTCCCGTCTGTGGTCACTGGGCCAGGACTCGCCTTCTCACAGATCATTGGGAAATTGCAGTGTTGTTGGGTTTAGGCATCGTGTTCTTTTCATCTCAGATTAATAATCCTGTTGTATTACTCATTCTTTCGAGTCTGAAGAAGATTGGTGGGTTGGGAGTTGATGAACCGAAGTGTGGATAGTAAATATGTTGATAAACGTAGAACATTTTGGGGATGACTCTTCACTTTTCAGCTCAATATCTAGAGCACATAGAAAAGCATTATATTGCATGGGCAGAAATTTTTATTTCCCAAGGTATCATGCGCTGCTGGCACAGTTATTTCATAGCAGAGTAGGTGATCCTTCTTCTTTCAGCTTGTCATTTTTACAAGACCTGATTACTGGGGGGGAGGGAGGGCACAT
>Ga0065711_1029261_pt1 | contig 36909 bp, 25 predicted proteins | sample Hoacrofraction12_FD_59098 | JGI IMG/M metagenome (GOLD analysis project Ga0065711, IMG submission 59098) | Hoatzin crop microbial communities from Cojedes, Venezuela - Epithelial fraction 12 v2 (version 2) | ecosystem: Host-associated > Birds > Digestive system > Esophagus > Crop | place... | reverse complement strand
GGCCCCGTCCCGGCTCCCGCCGCCGGCCGCGCTCGCAGCACAGCCGGGCCCCGCCGCGCCGAAGCTGTCGGAGTGCCGGGTGAGTGCAGCGCGGGGGGAGTGCGCGGGTCCGGGCTGTGGTGTCGGCGGGAGGAGGGGTGCGTGAACTGGGCTAAGAGGTGCGGCGGCGGCAGGGGCCGGCGGAAGGGTGGGCAATGGCTGAAGCCCGGAGAGCAGGCGGGAGGAGCGTGAGAGAACCTCCAACACGGTACCGGCGCCTTGGGAAAGTTTTATTTACGGGGAGAGCCCGCTGCTGTGAACGCCGGTAGGATGGGGCGGAGGGCTGACTGTGTCCTCCGGGAACAAGTGATTAGAGAGGGGATTGTGAGCTCTGTGTGTGTATATATATATATATATATAAATATATATATAACTAAATTAGCAGGTGATGTCCTGCGCCTCGCTCGTGGTGCCTGCCGCGCTGGTGCGAACACGCCGGGTTTTGAGGTCGGGGAGGAGGTGGGGGAGGAGGGCGGCTTGGTTCATGAACTTCTGTGGGAGGTGATTTCTTTTCTGATCAGATGGAGGAAAAGTAGGCTGTTTCCTTGTTGATAAAAGCTTCTCTGTGGTGTAAGAAGATAAACTGAAACATGCAAAAAGAGCTATATTAATTTTCTCTAAACCCCGCTGAAGCGATAATGGAAATCTGTGTCTGTGCCTGCTGAGGTGTCCAAGAAAGGGAAGGTTTGGAAGCAGGTTTTGCTGCGAGATTAACAGCTCTGAGCTGCTCCGTATAGAATTTCAGTGGGTGAGTGAGCAATTCAGATTCGTCAAGCGCTGCATTGTTCGGGGACCTCAGTGATGCGGTGTTTGTTGAGAACACGAGGAATGCGTTGCCCGCCTGTACGCGGGGATGAGCAGCTGGGCGTACAAAGACGCGTACATTTGGAACAGAGTTCCGAAGCGCAAAAAGCAAGATTCAGCGAACTGGGTTGTGACCTGTAAGAAAGGATACTTTGATGCAACTCCTTTTTTTCTTCCTCTGTTGTTTTTAAGCAGCAGTTTGTACTGCAGTGTCACGGTGTGTTGGAGCGTGCGTGTCTGAGCGCTCTGAGATCAGGTTGTGCGAGGACATCCTCACAGATACGATTGTATTTGGCCTCCTGAATACTGGCCTGGATTGCTTTCTAACTTTTACTTTCCGTTCCTTGCAGCCAATTCCAAAATGCTCAATTCAACATCAACTCTCCATACTTAATCTAGTTACATCAATGTTTTCCTGTGAGGGACCAGCACTAAAATTTATTCAGCTATTTCTAATTTCATCATGCAATGGGAGTGAGATGGAGCTACTTAAATAACTGTTGCTGTATTTTCTCATGCAGATTAAAAGGTCAAAAAGCTTTAAAGCAATCATATAGCTGGAGCTTCTGTATATCACAAACCATAGCACATCCCTGATTTAGTTCCTGCGAGAACTAGAGTAATCTTACCTGCCTAAAGCACTCCCATGGCATCGGACTTCACTGTGAGAGTTTCTGGTAAATTGGTTCAATGGTTAATTGCTCTTGCTATGAAAACTCTGTGTGATTTCTAATGTCAGTTTCTCGATGTTGCCTTCCAGCTATCACGTATCACTTCTTAGATCACAGCAGATTTTCTTTTATAATTTTCTGTGTAGGTGCTTACAGGCTGATTGTGTCTGACTCTTCCGCGGAGCGGATTAAATAGGTTGAGCTTTTGTCTTTTGCTGTGTGGTAGGGTTTTTATTCTTTTATAGTTGTTGTGGATCTTCTCTGAACCTTTCTCAGTTTTTCTACATCCCTGAATTCTAGACAAAAGATCAGGTCATAGTGGTCCACCAGGAACCAGGCTATGCTACATAGGCAAGTGAAGTGATTTGCTTCTGCTTCATGTTTCTCTCTTCCTCATTCCTAATTTTACATCAGTTCTTTTGGCCTCAGGATTGCACCAGAGGTGATAATCATCCAGATCTTTTCCAGAATCGTTGCTTCTAAAGGCACCCTCCATCCCATAGCGTTGCCCCACCTTCCTCTGACCCTCCTTACCTGAGTGAAATCCAAGCGCGTTATCACTAAGTACATACTATTGAACACACCATTCATGGTGAGACGCATTTGCAGGCAACAGTAAATGAGATATACAAAATTATTTCCATCTAAAAGTGGCTCCTACTGGCTCAGTGTAGCGAGAGAGGCTCCCTTTTGTCTCTTTAGCAAAATTGCTGCTCGCAGAATACAGGAGTTCTGCTTTATATCTCTTTTATCGTCTGCATCGTGCAGAGTGCAGCCAGCCTATCCAGCTGAGGAGCTCCTTCACTGAGTGGTGAAATCTGCTTGGCATCTGGCCATCCACGGCCAGGTGCGGCCATCCCCTTTCCAGGTGGTCCCTTTCTAGGAAGGGAATGGAGTAAAGTAGATGAGAAGAATCAACCTGAACTTTTTCCTTCCCAGATTTAAGCTGAACTCCAGAGCTTTTCTGAAGCTGGAATCTGTTTGGTTGAGCTGAGCCCTATTGTCTGTTTTGCAGCTGCCTCAGCATGTACAGGTTCCAGCTGGGACCAACAGAGAATCACTGAAATGTTGTCAGGAATGCTGATCCAGGAGACTTGCTGTCCTGACCTGAAGTTCAGATACTCTCATGAGAGCTCCTGTTCTCAAGAGATTTTCAGTCTGCTCTGCAGGCCAAAAAGACAATGAAGAAACTCCCAGACTTTGGTGTTCTTATATGAGCGTAGTTTGGAGGCTGTTGGAGTAGGCAGCTGCTGCATGCAGGATCCTTGTTCCTCCAACAGATTCAAGAGTAAGGCTGCTCTTGGCTGGAAAGCAAATTGCTTTGTCTCTGCTGGACGTTCTTTCCTCTGTTTCTGTACTCAGGCATTACAGTGAATAAGAAGGGAAATCACAGGATAACAGTTCGTCTTTTTTCTTTTTTTTTTTTTTCATCAAATATCATAAAGAAATGTCTTGCCTATTACAAAAGCAACCAGAAGTTTTCGTTTTGGACAGGGAATCTTTGCTGTGGAGTTTATAAACCTGCGTGCACTAGAGCAGTGTGCATGTACAGAGACTCGATACTGAGAGCCAGAAGTTAGCTGAGGTGTACAGGATTCCAGTAACTGCCCTCCTGTTAAACTCTACCCTGAATTTACAGAGGATAATGCTGCCAATGCTATCTATATTTATTCTTCGTGCCCGGGAAGTGTTTTGCACTTCCATTAAGTGACTTGCTAATGGTTCACCCTGTAGCGTGCCATGCAGGAGGAAGAGCTAAAACATGCAGGATTAGTTCTTGCCGTGTGTCAAAGCTGCAAAACCACCACTGATCGGTCAGCGCTTTCTGAAAAATGACTGCAACCATGGGCATCCCGCACTTCCCTCGCTGTTCCTGGTGGGCCCGGACCTGTACCAGCTCCAGGCATGCTACGTTTGAAACCGGTTTGGCGCTTGTTACTCAGATCTGTCTCAAACTCCGTAATTAGCACCAAGGCTTGTCCGTACAAGCAAACGCTGCAGAGGAACGCCGCTGATGGAAGCTGACCCACACTCACGGCCACTTCAAACCCGCCTTTCCCCCACCGGCCCTGGCTGGTGCAGGGCGAGTGGCGGTCAGCGGTTCCCCCGGCCCGTTGGTGGCCCCAATGGCGGGGTGCAGCCGTTGGGGCCTGCCCGGGCCCCCGCTGCCATAGCAACAGGTGGTAACGCCGTGGCCAGCCATGCCGCCATGCAGCAGCAGCAGCTTTATTGTGTGCCGGGCCGGTGTCTGTCCGTCAGCTCCCGGCGAAGGCAGCCTTCTCCCGGGAGACAAAAGGTCCGGCACAAAGAGGGGACTAAACAGGGCTAAAAGTTTAAAGAGGGGGTGGGAAACCCTTAATTTATGCTCTAACTGCAGGGGAGAGAAGAGAAAAATAATTCTGGCTTCCCCTAAATGATAGTTCGTGAAGGAGGAGAGGAGACGGGGAATAATTAGGTTTTGCTGGGATTCGGTAGTGGCTTCCTAATGCCTACTGAGACTATTTGCAAGGAGACTGGCTCACCCACAGGGCTGCGTGGCACTGTTGTTACCCCGGCATTGCCAGGCTGCTGCCGTCTGACAGCTGCTCAGATCCTATAATACAAGAGATGGGTTTCAATTTACTTTATGGGTGAACCAGTTTTCATATCCAAAATCATCAGCAGAGCTGACCCCAAGGAACAGTTTTGTTCAGACCCAACTCAGAGAGCTCAAGCACAGACTTCACCACGTGTCAAGCAGAGAGCTTGTTTTCCAGGGTTGCCCCCTTATGTTGTGGTGCAGAGGTGATGGGGAAATTTAGGGGGGAGGATACTGCTGAGTTAGTAAATACAGGGTTTAATCTTCCAAGCTGTCAGCATTTCCAGAACATTAAAATCCTGGTTCAAATAAACACACTCCCTTCCAGTACAATCCTTGTCCCAAGCAGAAACACGCTTTTACTACGCCAGAGCGAGGGCAGAGTTCTCCTTCATGACTTCAAGCCCCCATAGGTATGTTCCTTAACAAATCCTACAAGAAATGCTGTTTCACATGAGATGTTGAATTCAAAGCTTTCCATAAGGTGTATGTCCTTGTCCACATGACTGGCCTTTTTGTGTCCACCATTTGACCTTGACGTGACCTAGACGAGTGGTACAAACCTGTGAACTGGGGAGATGCAGTGCAAGAGATCAGATTATATCATGTTCCTAAGCCCTTTAGGTATTTCTTCTAGACTTGTTAACCTAGTAGAAGTCCGCTGATGGTACATTTTCATCTGATGTGTATTTCTGACACTTCACCTAAGTGCGTTATCCACCGTACCCAAGTAAGCCAGTGGGCAAAAAAAATTCCCACAGCCCCTATTTCCATAATGTACTGAAACAATTCTGCAACAGTATCTCATGAAGGACAAAAATGTCTTCTCCTAGGAACTGATCATCTTATTTCTTGAAACATTACACTATAATGCTGGCTAGTGAACTGAGGCAGTCATTCTTGTCGGTAGCAGTGTTTTTCTTCTTAGGCAACTCCTGTCAAATCTCCTTCATCAATCAGGGCCACTGTATCGTAAGATACTGCTTTAGGGTACTTTAATTGCCTGTTAAGTGTTTGTTGCCTCTTCATTTCTTGAATGTCCATTTGATCCATTTGTAAGAATAAATCAATAATATTTTTTCTTTTTATAGTCTGGGTACCTTTCAAGCTCAATGAAGTCCTCATATTACCTTATTATCCCACGTTCCTCGTTTCTCTAATCCCTGTTGCTTCCTTCAGGCAGACCTCTGTTCTTTCAGGGCTCTTCTGCAAAATCTCACATGGCCCTTCAGGGCTTTGTTTAGAGGGCACAGCAGCTGTGGGGCCCCTGTTGTTTTCCTTCGCATCTGTCACATTCTGTGCTCAGCACTTGTCTCTCAGCTGCCCACAAACCATCTACGCAGCTTGGTGATACAGGCAGTAAGGTTTCCCATCACATTGTCCATCTTTTTTTTTTTTTCTCCCTGATCTTGTTCTGTACCCTGAAGACCTGCTAGGTCTCAGCCACAGTTCAAGAATGCAGAGGCTTAGCATTCTGTGGTGTATTTTGTACAGGGATTGCCCAGACACTGTCAGAGCCCCATCCAATCCGGACCCTGTACCCTGACTAATTCCTAGTAACTGCTACTCCAGGACAGAAATTTCCAAGATTCCTTGTTCATGACCTTTAAAGATGACAAGTTATTCTCTCCTGTATATGTGTGTGTGTATGTGTATACACATATATGGCAAGGGGCTCACTGAATGAGATGGCTGACATTTAGAGTCTCTTCTTTACTCCTCCACAGGATTATTTTAAAGTTTTCCACTCTTTGTTTCCATCTTATGTAGAAAAAGAGATGACTTGGCAAAGCCACTAGCTGAATTCCTCCCTCTCTGCACCCCCATCAAAAGAATGGGGAGCATCATTTGAGGAAGAAAGAGGACATACGGCTAAGATTAGACAGTGATGGGGGGAGCTAAAACTGAACAGTAAGAAAAGAAATCAGCATGGCTGAGAAGTTACGCAGGACTAGCATAAGGGAGTTTGGGCCCTGTATATACCCTGTGTTTTCCCCCAGGCAGAATCGTAGCTTGGAGGGAAGATGCCTGCTAAAGATTGGAAGGTACAATCTGTGCGGAGAGGAAGGAAGCATGGGTTTCCTCTTCACTTCTGGCCACAGAGTGGTGTGATAACATCATGAGTTACTTCTTTCCATTCGTCACGCGTGGGTCTCTTTTGGTCAAACTCTCACATTTAACGGTGAGGCCTGTACCTTTCTGTTTGCTGTAATCATACCAGCATGGCCAGAGGGGCAGAGGAAGAAATGGCTCGTTGGATCATTTCTATTTGGCTGCTGCTGTGGAGTGACCCTAAATAATCCAGTGTACCGTGGTGGCTCCTCACACATATACAAAAAGGAAAAACAAAACTCCAAACAACATAAAAAAGATAACAGCCCAGTATTCGGTTCTGTTGATTTCCTGCAATTGTGAATAGCTGCACAACAGCTGGGCTTTTATGGTGGGAGCCTGGGCTGAGGAAAAGGCTGTGCTAAGGGACTCCCAGACCCGGAACAGATGAGTGTGGAAAGGGGAGAACAGTCTCATCAATCAGAGCAATACATCGTAAAACAAGCCATTCCCTCATAACAGCCCCCCCGGGCTGGTCTGCAGCTGCCTTGGGGTTGGAGGTGAGGTGCTGATAGCACCACAGGATGATAACAAGACTCTCAGCATGGGTCAGAGGGCCTTACAGCAGGAGCAGTTAACTAACATGTAGGCGGATGAACATGCTGACAAGCTTTCTGGCTTCCACCGTCCTCGGGAGTCCTTTCATTATATGCATATGATAAGCTGGGTCGGCTCTGTTAGTTCCTGAAGTTGGCCAAAGTTGTTGTTAGTATGGTTGTGCTGGTCATACTGGCAGGGCGGGCGTGCTCTGCTGATACACCTGTGCTGTCAGAAGCATTCTCCAAGACAGCCCTTGTAATGTTATTACAGTTTTCCTGGACAGACAGAAACTGAGAACAGTCTTCAAGTGTCACTGTAAAGGAGACTAAAGCTAGTTTACCACCAATGGGAATATTTGTTCTTACGATGTCCTGTCTCCCTAAACCATCTTGCTCAGCATATACCCAAACCACAGCTTTAAAGGCATCAAGAGGTGAGAAGCAGCAGTGCAGGACCCTGACTCAACCCTGCAATGGCTCTAGCAAGAGCGTAAGACGGATTTTGAAGACAAAGTTTATTTCCAGAATGAAGTGGTGCCTATCTGACTGTAACAAGCATGTTTCAGTATCTATTGCAGCAAGAGTCTGCTTTCCAAGGTCTCTGTAACTGTTTGGAAGCTCCAGGGTTTTTCTCAATGTTTTCACTCAATGCAAAGCTTTTCTTGTTTGGGGTCTCTGGGCAACCCCATAGGTCCTACTTTTGTCATCCCAATTTCTACCTGAGCAAATATTTAGGTCTTTCAGGTGCACAGTTCAAAAGAGCACGTAGTAGAGTAGTCCTCATGCCCTTACAGTGACAGGGTGAGGAGCAACCCCATTGTCACCTTACACTCCTGGAGAAACTCCCAAATCTCTTTTCACCTTATAAATGTTCTCCAGTCCAACTTACTACTCAATCTCGGTGTCTCAGGCCTTTCTTTGTCCCAGTCCTTGCTGCCTACGTGAAGCAAAATCAAGCATGAAAGACTTTGTTTCTTCTGACAAAAGAATAGGGATGTTTTCTGTATTTTGCTTTTGTGTAAGAACATGTCTGCCAAATTTTTAGTGTTCCAACATTTTTCAAGGTAGATGCATTAAAAATAACTGTATTTTAAATTATTGGTTCATATGATAGTTTCCACTGAGAGCTGGTAAGATATAATCTTTCTATCCATCATCAGCTTTTCCCCCAATTAATATCAGGTCAGTCTTGGCAGAGGGAGCCGTGCCATACGCACTCTCTCTTTAGAAAAAAACCAGTATTTGTCATACATAGGTCTCAGGAGAGAGTATTGCTGACAGGTATACTAGAGGCCTTTTTGGCTTGCCTCCAGTGTTTTTGGTGGAATCCCTCTTGCTTGTAAATAATGTGGACAGTGCTCTGTTTCTCAGTGTACAGGAAGAACAAACAGTAAGAAGCAAATTCCCAGCAGTTTTCCGTGCAGTTCACAGCCAGTCCTGTACTTAAGCATCCAGTCTTAGCTGTTTACTGCAGGTTCTCCACCTTTCTGTTTGTTCTCATCCAGATGTACCTACTTGCAAGCAGCCAGTGCACAAGGAAATTCCTTGGCATGCAGGAGTTGGGTTTTACTCAGCCAAGGGCCACAGCTTCTACTGTCTCCAACTATTTTATTCCCTACAGGAGCTCCATTGCTTATTCTATTTATCCTGCATGTTTCCTAGAAAGCCTACAAGCTTTCACATGAGTTATGATAGCCTGTTCATCAAACACACCTGACAACAGCCGTTAACACTTTCCACTACATCAGTACCTTTGCTTTGCTACAGAGAGAAAACTTGTAGAACAGAGGGCATAAATTGCTAGCTGAAGGTCACTTAGACAATCACATAGTTCAAGATTAGCACCTAGGCCTTTTGCAGCCCATTCCTGTGTCATATCCTTTGCATCATGCTGCTTCTCAAGCACCTGTAATTATCATTATTTGTTGAGGGTGGGGGTGTTGCATTGGCAGGTGCATCCTCAGCAACATCTACGTAGGTCGGGCATTGCGTGTAGATCAGGCTGTCCTTTCTGTTTCCTCACACTATTTCCAGCTAGTCTCCTTCAGTCCTTTGTGTTATGTGTCAAAAATCCCTCCAGGAATTTAAAAAAAAAAAAAAAGAACTTTGCTGACACGTGGCTTTGCTGTAGCTCCTCTCACCTTTGCATTGACCACCTCGCTTGTTAATTCATAAAACTTCACTGTAGCCTGGAGCTCCCACATGCTTTGAGTCAAGAAGGACTGGCCAAACTGGCTACCCTCACATAGTTCCATGGCCTTCTCTGCACTTCAGACAGAAAAAGTTTGCACGACAAGCTACAGGGGAAAAAAATACTAGCATAAGGTTCAGGCAAATGTGTAGCACCGTTAAATTCCATAGTTTATGTGTCAGCTGTGTTGTCTATGGAACAAATCTGTCTTTACAGTTAACCAGGTAACTAAATTGTTAAAATATAGAGCTAAAGTTTAAGTTTCCACAGAGCCTTACACTAGAAATTGGGATATGAGTCTTTGGGTTTTTTGAAATAATAGTAATGGCATAACTTGTAAATCATTTTGATATTGCTCTGGATAAAAGCAGTATAAATAGGAGATTACCTCTTGCCCGGATGACATGAGATATGCAGACAAATCTGGCAGACAGGATGTGAGCTGCTCACTTGATATGATATAAAACTTGATCCTGGGAAAAGCCTTGGGTGCTGGAATGAGGAAGTTAGTGCTACTATTTTTAAATGCTGTGGGGAGCCAGAAGTGTTGGGCAATGGTGCATTTTGAAGATGTAAAATAACAAATGTCTGTTTTTTCTCCTCTTTCCCCCATCACTTTTTTCTCTGCAGTATAGAGGTTTAAATCTTTTTCTATCAATATAAATTTTAATTCTGTACCTTTTTATATCAGTCATCAAGCAAAATACATTCCTTCTCTCCCTGATATGCCTTGTCCTGCCTCCTCCTAAATAATGTGCAGATGTGGACATTGATGTTTATTCTAGTAAGCAGTGAATTGAGTGCTGGTACAGGCTTATTTGATATCCCTGTGTTCTGACTTGTCTTTTTTTGCCACAGAATCAGCACAAGACTGAGCAGATAGCTGGGTGATGTTGGCTTCAGTCATGCAGGACCTGCCCACCTAGGAATCGGAGATCAGCCAATTATTTTGCACCGACTACCAAGTTGTCATCAGCTGGTGTCACCATTTGTGGTCCCTACCAGTACAGTTGCTGAATTGATGGACTGGCAATAGCAAACCTGCACTGTTTCAGACATCTAATGCACATGATGGTCTCCTGCCTTCAATTTTCCTATGGCTGTGGGATGGCATTTTTCACATTTATTCAACAGAGCCAGACCCCCGTGCTTATGCAATACTGCAGCTGCCTTTTGGATCCCTAACTAGATGCATGAGACCATAGTGTGTTGCTTTGTAGTCAAAGGTTATGCTGCTTAGTGGGACCTCAGACTCTGAGAGGATCCAGTAGCTGACACATTTCCACCTGCAGGCTGGCACTGCAAGTGTCAGGCTTATTCCACATGGTACTATCTCAAGCACCGAAGACAAAACTTAATAGGTCTGCAAACCTCTGCATTTTGTTACTAGTCCATCATATATTGCTTGTAGAATTATGGCATAATGAAGTAGTATATTGTCTGTGTACGAGAGGTTTATGTAGCTGCTCTTTGCAAAAGAGAGGTTGTTCAATGGATGCTAGTATCAGCTCCTGCAAGACAGAGTGGAATTGTCTTTGCCTTTGCAGGATTGGCTACAGGTTTATTTTGCTTGCCAAATAACTTTGCCAGTTAAGTTCCTGAAATGTCCTAGGCTAGCAGGAGTATTTCTCTTTCCTTTTTCGCTCTCAGAATATTTCTTCATGAGCTCCATGTGTCGTCTCAGTGGCAGTTCCACTACTGAAGGATATGCTGTATGTACTGCTGATTAAAATCGAAGAGGGAAGCAGACTTCTCTGGACAGAAGTCCAAAGTCCATTCAGAGGCAAACTGACTTTGTTTGTCTTCACCAGTGTACTTTGAAAGAAACTGCTTTTGAATAATGTCATGTGCATATCTTCTGTTGTTCCTGTTTGCTCCCCATTCTCCTTTTGGACGAAAGGTGAAGCAGAGGGGTTCATCCTTCTCCAGAGAATCTGTCATTCTCTTATAGATTCCTCTGCTGGAACAGGTTCAGCTTTATATTCCCCAGCTCTGCTCTGTCCCCTCACCGGCAGGCTTTGGCTAGCGTAGCCAAACTGGGCGCTTGAGTACTCCTACCGGTAATAATGACGACTGAGGCTGGGGTGTAGTCATAGTTGTGGTAACCTCTGGACTGAACACACCTTGCTGAGAGCAAAGTTAGATAACATAGTGGTAAAAATATGTCAGCTGTAACTATGCTGTGTCTTCAGCAATGGAAATGAAGTTGCTGTGTAATGAATCATGTGGGTATGCTTAGTTGCGAAGATGTTTACTTTATGAGTGTATTGTGTTTGTTTAATAGAAAGAAGTTCTAAGGAAAAACAAGCAGGTTTTAGTGCTTTCTCCACCACTTACGTGAGATCTGTTCACGACTTGGCTCAAATGATTCTTAATTATAAAACAATAGTGTTATGTCACGTATATGTTGTGAATTCTTTGAACAGGCATAGTCTTATCTAAATCTTGTAAAAATCTTGAAGGCTTCTAATTATACCAGTCTTAATGTACCACCTTCTGGCCAGCTCATGGAAGCACATGAACTGATCTTCAGAAAAAACACATTCTTTCTAGATCTGTGACTCTCAAATGGGCTTAAATCAAAAAGCCTTCTTTTCTGTGATAGCTTTGGGACCCATTTACTACCATTGTTTAACACGTAAAAGGACTCCACTTTTGTAAGTATGTGACAAGAGCAAAATGTATTTACTTCAATTTCTTTTCAAAGTAGCCTTCTTTACTGAAAAAAAAACCAAACAAAGCAAGCTGGGTTTAAGTGATACACAGTGTTTTTTCTTAAAGTACCTAATGTCTTGTAGCTATCTCTAGGAGAGTTTTATTCCCTTTTAAAGTTCCTTGTTGCCTCCAACTTATTATAATTCCTCCCTGACATGAAGATCCAACAGTTTGTTCAAGACACTAATAACTTTGTCCATGACTTGCATGAACTATGTCTAATTTGGAATCTACTGTTTAAATGATAAATGGGCATTAATTGGAGACCCAGGCATACAGGCACTTATATTGCAAAGCTATATATCTATCTTCGCTGCAATGGTTCGGTGATTTCTGGATAGGCTGTGTGTTTGTTCATGACTGTGATTCTGTCTAACAGTATTAGTACACTGACTTCTGAATGTTTACAGACTAAAAGCTAAGCAGTATATTTGGAAAGCACATTTTCTGAATGTGGATATCTGCTCTAAGAAGCTAATTTTCCAGTTTTGTGCGGGAGGTGTGTTACAGATACTTGGGTTTTTTTTAAGACTAGCCAGATCCATTCTGATTGCACTGCCTACTGCACAGTAGACCGCAGAACATGTAAGAAACCTTTACAAAACCATAGTTACCTGTGAGAGCAGGCAGCATAGCTGAGATCTGTACAAGGAAAAGGGGAGTTAACTATACATGGATTATGAGTTGCTGAAATATTGTTTCAGTTATTCCATACCGCATCTGAAATTTTTTTCCCCATGAACCAGAGTTGTAACTATGCAATAAACATAACACTATGAAAATATTTAGTATTTTTAAATTAAATCACTCAGGAAAGTTCTGAGTTGCAAACTAATTTTGTTATCTTCAACATTTTCTTTAGTCAAGGAATAGTGACAGGGGTCCGACTGAATTTCAGTCTTCGTTTAATTAGTTTCTCCAGTTGTACAAAGATAAACAGGAGAGGAAAACAGGTGAGACAAAACATGACACTCAAATGGCATCATACATAGCCAGTTGCAGTGAGACTTCCAGCTGCAACGACCACTGTTCTTATGGATAGTCTGATACCAGTTTCTTAATGGTTAGGTCAGGCTTGGTTGTTGGAAAGATGTTCTCTTCCCTGTCCAAGCAGCAAGAGGCAGCATCAGTGAAGGAGACACAAGGCAAATAATCCAGGGCAATGAAGCACGGTAAGCACGAATGCCTGAAATGCAGTAGTCCTACCTTCCCATAAATACATTCGTTTGTGTAGATATAGAATAATAAGAAAATGTCAAAACATCAAGGAACTAAGTCCGCAAAAAATTCTAGGGTCCTTTAAAGATAGTACATGGAGGGCAGTCCTTTTCAGCAGTTTTCTTGCAGTAGGAGGGCTGCTGCAATCTAGCTGTGAGAGGCTGAGTCATAGTTTGCTTGTATTTCATCTTCAGTTGGTAGCTGCATGATGACTTACATTTAAAATGAAATATAGCAGTTCTTATACAGGTTAGAGACTCATGAGGATAAATTAGTTGAACGTAGATGAAATTCACAGTGCTTTTAATAGAGCTGGAAGCTCTGTGATATAACTTCTTTGTAACTTCAGATGATCTAACTTCTTTTGACGATTAAACTTCTCTTGGGACTTGTGATGAATTTGCAGTAGTTAACCAAGCAACAGGCATCATATTCAAGTAGTCATTAACCCGCTGCTGGGAACAGACTATGCAGTACTGCAGATTTGGGGTAAAACTACCCTAGGTTTATTCAGGCCACTGATTTACATGGCCTAAATTTAGACACCCAAGTTCAAAGAGATGTAGTGAGAGAATACGACAGAGTATGATGAACTGAAAAGTTATTTAAGGAAGAATCCATTCAACATGATCCGAGAAGCCTGTCAAGTGGGAGGAGACGGAAAAAGAAAGGGAACCGTAGGGATCTGGTCTATGACTTCAGGCTTTGATCTTGCACCTTCTCCTGCTGGTTACTTAGTCTGTGATGATTTTGAAATGTCTCTTAGCTATGCCATAAAGTGTGAAGTTAAAATCATAACCTTTGTATTAACAGTTCAACATGCTGGAGAACTAGATTGCTGTTAAATTTTTGTGTGCGGTGTGTTCAGCAGCAGGAGTAGAGGGCAAGGACTGTGTGAGCAATCATTTCTTCCACACGTCAGATCTTGCAGAGACACTCAGAATCTGCAGGAATGCTTACAAATCTATGTTCCAGCCTCTCGGGTGTTGGTGGTCAAGGGGCTTGGGGCTTTCCAGCCCCTCCCCATAAGGCAGGGTGGTTGCCTCTTCTTCTGTCTACAAAGTCTATTCTGAAGCTGATGGGAACAAAGTGTCCTGCAGGTTGGGAGAGAACATTTCTAGGTATTTCCTGAATTACCATATGCTGATTGATAGCGTAGGTACCCAGGAAGCTCGTGGAGGTAATAACTGTTATCCTCACAGGGAGATCCTCTGTGCAAAATAAGCAAGTAGTAGCTTCCCATTGACAAGAAGTCTTTGCTTTGAGGTGCAGATTCTTGCAACTGATTTCCGTGGCACTTTACTGCTGTGGCTTTGTTTAGCTAGAGAAAGTTAGCCTGATGTCTGCAGCAGTAACAGATCTGACCTTCCATCGTTGACAGAGCTGTGATAAACAGGAGAGCTTACAAAACCAGGCCTGACTTCATAGCTTCTACCAAACTTGAAACTCTTTGGAAGTGCATAGATGTAACAGAAATATTCTGTGAATCAATTTATAGGTTTATATCCAACTCTGTGACATTTACACACTTACACTGTGTTCCATGAGAGTCCTAGAAATGCGCTGGATACTGTAGCACAGAGGAACAATCATGGTTCCGCATTTAACAGTCTTGTAGTCAAAAATTACAATAAGTGGGAAGAGAACCAGAAGCTGCGGTGTGATGCAATAGTGATGAAGCATTTTCCCGAAGCCGCATAGCATATCAGTGGCAAGGCTGGAAGTAGGAGTCCAGTTGTATCACTTCAGAGCGACAGCCCACTCACTTTAAATATCTTTTAAATTATGTTGTCTTGGCACAACCAGAAACATGACACACCACCAAAAATAAGTGTACAGACACAGTTGTTGTGACTTGGATATGGAAAAGAAATGCAAGGAAATGACCAGATATGGATGTCACAGAAAATATGTGGAGTATAACCTTTGTCGTGGAGGGATAACTGCATGACAGCCTGGTCCACGTTTTCTCCCAGATTCTGTCTATCTGCCCTTTCTGCTTTTCTGTCATTGCTAATACAGACACCATACAGGTCTGAAGTACTACCAGCCTGTGTCCATGTCTGATGGACTTTATGTAGAGTACTTTCCCAGCAGGAGTCCTAGAACAGATCCAGCTATGCCAGCAGAGAACTTTGCAATGCTTCCTTTGTCTGAGGGACTGGTGTTGGCTACATCAAGGAGGCCAGTACCCCGCTGGAATGTGTGACCGTGTACAGGTATGCCTGTACTACAGACTGAAGTGTAAAGTAGAGATGTCTGTACTAAATGTAAATTAATATATTCAGGTAACAGAAACAGTCATGCCGTGAAGCTCTGAGCTAATTTCTCTCAAGAGGCAAAATAGATGAGCATGCAGAAATTTGAAAACCCAGGCTTTTGCTCAGATCCATTTCTTAAAAGTCGTTATCTGCCTGTCTTTTTGAAAGGTGTATAACACTCTCAGATCCTCTTCCTACTTCTGTGGCACAATTTCGGTCATGAACAGTTTGCAATATCGAAGTCCATTAGCAACTCGATGGCTGCCGTTCCCCAGGCATAAGTCACATTATAGTACCTGGTGGATTTGGCCAGGACAGTTTAAACAGAAAAATGAAAAGATGATGCAACAAAGAGAACCAAAGCCTTTTTTCCTTGTAGTGAGTCACAAGAGGCTGGTCACAGTGAGATGTTCTACATCCATTATAACGATGCTGTTTTCCAGTTTATCACACTGAAATGATTAACCATTTTGCTACTGAATACTTGCAAAGCCAACAAAACATGAAGAGGCCTGTGGACAGAAAAAAATCCTTACAGTGCAGGTTGGCGTTTTATTGTTCACTGGGGACTTAAGTTTCCAAATTATTTAATGGCTTGGTGATGATGTTCAGGCATGTATGTAGTAAGGTACAGCCTGTGCTGGTTGCAGGCACCACTTATGTGGGGGAGCGAATGCAGAGACGCATGGTTGCGTGGGCAGCCTGAGGCTGCCTGCCCCAGAGCTCACGTGTTGCTGCTGTCGCTGAGAAAGGAAACAGAGCTCCTGTCCCCTTCACCTCCTCGGTAAGTCTGCTCCTGTGTTTTGTAGCTGTCGGGTTAGAATCTGTCAAGGTCAGACAATTAAAAGATATTTTAATTTTGCAAAGTAAACACCTGTCAAAGTTACTTGCTTAGGAAAACACAGTCAGTTGGTCAAGAAGGAAGAAACAAGAGCTTTGTTTTGATCATTTTTATGAGCAACATGGTCTGGTGGAAGGTGTCTCTGCCCATGGCCGGAGGGTTGGAACCAGATGATCTTTAAGGTCCCTTCTAACCCAAACCATTCTATGATTCTGTAATTCACTTCTTCCTTTTTTTATGCAGCTCTAGTCTTTCTCAGTCAGGAGTCACGCTGAGCTGAGGACTGTCCGCACCCCATCAGCAAGCTATCGTCCTAATTTACTTTGTAGGAAGGAATTTTGAAAACAGTTATGAATGCAACAAGTTCATCTAGGGAATCGCTTTCTTAAATGTCCTGTCCCAGACCTACTGGGGTGCTGACAAACCAAAGGACATTCGGATTCTAAACTTTATCACCCTCGTTAAGGAACTCATCGAAAGTCAGGAAGGGAAAAATCTGAAGTAATTGTCTAAGCCATCCTCTAGCAGTGTCAAGATTTTTCACCATGCTGTATTTGCCTTTGCAGCAGAGGTTCCAATATTTCTCTTGGGATACATACACTATTTCATCTAGTTCTCAGGAACTTTCTTTGGATGCTTAGCTGCATTAGCATATTGTTATCTTTATTCTCCTGCTATTAGTCATTCTCTTACAGACAAAGCTTAAAACCTGTCTTTCTAGAACCACCTCTGTATTCTTCAAATATTTGTCAACCCAACCAGATGGTTCTTTGGCAGCAGGAGAATGTATTTTTTATTTTAGTTTGGGAAAGAAAGATAGTTTCACTCCCCAGATTTGTCATTTCCCTCATATTAAATCAAACAACAGTTTACTGATTTTTTCTAGAAAATAAAATTATGCAAATGATTACATATATGAAACCATCTTCTCTTAATGCTTCTGCTATATTTCTGGGCATCTGGATCAAAAAAGCAATTCATTTCATAAAACTTGTTCACTTTAGAAAGAAATTTTTCAGGTGGTTTGTGTGTGTTTTTCACATGGGCTCTCAAGAAGGTCTGCTCATCTGCTTCTCTCAAACTTACCAGAAGTGTTAATACTTTATTTGTTGAATCACGTTTGGTTTCTGCAATTCAAAAGCTAAGGTACGGGAAAGTGGAAAATTATAATTGCAGGCAGGGAGGAGGTGGCTCTTGAGAAACCCTGTTCTCATAAACACAGGACTTTAGAAGTCCTAAAAGAAATGGGGATTATTTTTCCCAGAAATATAGTAAAAACAGAGACTCTTATCACATCTTTTCATTGCCTTTGCTGTGCTTCAGAGGACTACATGCAGGTTGACCAAAGTACTGGAAGGGCATCAGACGACGTAGAAAGTACTGGCGTGGACCTGAGGATCAGAACAACGTCAGATTATTCTTGGTGGCTTTTTTTATTCTTTCTTACTTAGGGTGTGGTTGTGGATGGTAATCAATTGGCTTGCTGGTTTTCTCCCCGCTATCTATTTATAGTCTTGTGGCAAAAAGTAACAGATAAAGGACCCACCACTGTACCCAGTGGTGCAACCAGTAGCAGGGCCTGCAGAGAGGCATTGTGCAAAGCTGGGAGTCAAATGTCAGGGTAGAGAAGAAAATATGAGAAACTGAGATAGTGCCTCTTCTTTTCAAATACACTTTGAAACGCACAGGTAGTCTGTACAAGCTATCTGTTCTTATTATTGCTTTGTTGTTGTTGTGGCTTGAAAAACAAATTGGTATCATTCTGCTTCGTACATAATTAACTTCTATTATAATAACCCTTCGAACTTGCATGATGTGTTTTGTCCTTAGATCAAAAGGTTGGGTGAACTTCCATACAGCTGGGATGAGAGGCCCAGAAAATCAAGTTACCCAAGACATTGTAATGAGCTAATGGCAGGACTTTGGCTAACATGAATATTCCCTGCTTCATATTCTAAATGGTAACTGGAATAAAAATTCAAATTGTCTATTATGGTTGAGACAAAATGGAAATCAAGCTCATCTGTTTTGGGAACTGGTAGTTTAAATAATGGCTTAAATAGGTGGTTGTTGTTGTTAGTATTGTAAAATATACTTAAATCATAGGTGTACAGCTATACCGAAGTGCTACATTTTACACTCACTTTTCTGCAGTACTGAAGAACAGTGACTTCTGTAAAACGTGGGATCTATATATCTGTCAGAAGCAAAAGGCACAAATGCTAGCACTGCTGTATGATATGTAGAGCAAACCCGTGGTGCAGCCACAGAGTATAATTTCATGTTGGCTGCTCATTTTGAGAAGCACTCTGATTTGTTAGCCCAGTGGGAAGAAAATGGGAAGAAAACCCTTTAATTTTCTGAACTCTGAGAATTTGTGCTCATTTTGAAAAACACCATATTACCGCTGCAGATATCTCCTCCAGAAAGAGCTGGGAATGAAATAGCACAGTGTGATGCAGACTTTTGGGAAGTGTCTTGGCAGACAGGGACTAGGAACATAGCGGTCAAAGGTGCCGTGTCCTCACAGAGGATGAGGACAGCTTTCACAATACAAGTCAAAAATACATTTTTCCTTATACTGACGTACACCTGTAGATCACAGCTTCTCCAAGAGATTTTTCAGAGACATCCAAGGACCGGCAGACACTTTGCCACTGGGTAAGCCAAAGAATCTCTTGGCTCAACACATTTTGGGCAAAAATGCCACCTAGACACCTTTTATAGTGCCTTTACCATATCCCCACGTGCTTTTGTGATAACAGTAGATGCACAGACAAGTCTGTAAAGACAGAGTGGAAAAGTGCTCTTCCTCAATATTCATTCTCTCTCCCTACTGCATTCTCCTCCAGAGTAAGGGGTATGGGGACAGAAAGTGAAAAAATGAAACCAAGAGTGAGAAGGAACAAAACAGGCAAATGGCAGAAGATAAGGGGAGAAAAGAAATGCAGCCTGGAAGTTTAGAGAGGGAAGTTTTAAAAAGTCACTACAACATGTGGGCTAAGTTTCTTTTTAGGTCATTATGTTGGCCTGAGAGCAATACAATCACTGCTGTCATTCCTTTTGTATTTCTTCCTGCGTTCTTTTTCTGTGTTCAGCTGTCTATTTCTTCATTAATTCTTGCCAGACTCTTCAGCATTTTAGCCAAGTCTTTTGACTATCTTTCTTGCCCAGCATATGAATAGACCTTTCTTCAGCATGCAAACTATTGTGCAAACCGTGGTTTTGTTTTCGTGGAGACAACTAGGTAACTTTTGAATAATTAGCTGAAATTTTCTCCCTTCCCCTCTTTTTTTAAAGACAATTCCTCGTCTCTCCAGGAAGATGAGGAGATAGATATGGAGGCTGTCAACTGGCAGCTGAACAACACCTCTGTGAATGGGCATTCATCTACCCCAACCACAGTTCGCTTTCCCAGCTGGGTGACTTTTGATGACAATGAAGTCAATTTTTTGCCACAGAACCTTTCTCCCTTGAAAACAGACACCCCACCTGCAGAAATACAGCCTCCAGATGTTAACTTTAACCTCACTGCATCCTTTAAGAAAAGAGAACGTCCTAAAAGCACATTGGGGGACCTCTCCAAAATTCAAAAACTAGATCTCTCCTCCTTAACCAAGTTGCCTTCTGTTGAAACGACACCCTGGAGTGCTACTAATCCCTTCCTAGATGAATCTCTTCGAGATGTCCAACCCTCACCCATCAATCCATTCAGCTCATTCTTTGAGGAGCGAGACAGACGTTCCAAAAGCTCCTCTGTCTCCAGTGCTCCAGGCAAAAGCCAAAGAGACTCTCTCATTGTTCTCCATCAAGAGCCTGATACCATCAGTTTCCATGAGGCAAACAAAAGTGTAACCCACACAGATGCTGTAGAGCAGCTCAAGCAACTCCAGATTGGAGACCCAGATTGTGTGAGCAGCCCTACCTTGCCTGATGATGACCCCATGATGCCATACGATCTGGATACAGCCTTATTTAACCTAGCACCAGCTCAGCCAAAGGATGGATGGCCAATGATGCTCAGGATCCCAGAGAAGAAGAATATTATGTCATCCAGGCACTGGGGACCAATATACGTCAAGCTGACTGACAGTGGACATATACAGCTTTTTTATGAGAAAGGACTGGAGAAACCTTTCCGGGAATTCAAACTTGAAATCAATCACGAGATTTCGGAGCGCAGACTCCAGAACTATGATGAGAATGGAAGGATACACAGTGTGCGGTTGGACCGCACAACCTACAAGGAGAAAAAGAAGTATCAGCCTAAACCAGCCATTGCTCACACAGCAGAGAGAGAGCAAATTATCAAGCTTGGGACTACAGATTACGAAGACTTCCTTAGCTTCATCAGTGCTGTGCAAGACACACTGATGAGCTTGCCAGCCTCATCGACAGATCTGAGCACAGTGGGACTAAACTATCAAGAAGAAGAAATCACGGTTGATGTCAGGGATGAGTTTCATGGCGTCTTGGCCAAAGGAGACAGTGCGATTCTCCAGCACAGTGTGCTGACCCATATCTACGTTCTCAGCTTCCTTTCTGGCCTGGCAGAATGCAGACTGGGCCTTAATGACATCCTGATCAAAGGGAATGAAATAGTTGCAAGGCAGGATATTATGCCCACTACTACCACTAAGTGGATTAAATTATACAGCTGTCGGTTCCATTCGTGTGTGGATGAGGATATGTTTAATAACTCCCGTATTATCCTGTTCAACCCCTTGGATGCCTGCCGGTTTGAACTGATGCGATTCAGAACTGTCTTTGCTGAGAAAACTTTGCCTTTTACTCTGAGGACAGCTGCCAGTATCAATGGTGCTGAGGTGGAGGTGCAGAGCTGGCTGATGATGTCCACTGGGTTCTCTTCCAACCGTGACCCTTTAACTCAGGTTCCTTGTGAAAACGTGATGGTCCGCTACCCAGTGCCAAACGAGTGGGTAAAGAACTTTCGCAGGGAGAGCGTCCTTGGGGAGAAATCTTTGAAAGCCAAGGTGAACAAGGGGGCCACTTTTGGATCAACCAGTCTGTCTGGTTCTGAGCCAGTAATGAGAGTAACTTTGGGAACTGCCAAATATGAGCATGCCTTTAATTCCATCGTATGGAGGATAAACCGACTGCCTGACAAAAACTCGGGTGAGTGGTGCATACCATCTCTGCAGGAGTAAGCTAAAAGGAGTTATGTATTTTGGAAGACAGGGAATACTGGGTTGGCATGGTGAGGGATAAATCATCTTCTGCAGTATACCAAAGGACATCGGTTAGTTGCATGAAGCATTTATCTGACCCTTCATTGCAGTAGTTTTATGTATCCTACAAACATTGCTAATGATAAAAACAGGTTTAGGTTTTCTGGATGCAAAAATATGCCTTCTGTCTCTGTTTTTAGGAGTACATAATGGGACTTAGGCATCAAACATCTGTGTCCTTAGCACTGTTAATGGAAGCAGGGCTTTTTCAGGTAACTTGCAGAGGCGCAATACTATGCTACGGGGCTCAGTGACAGGACCAGATCAATTGCTGTAGTTCCAGCACATGTGATTTCTTTTCCACGCATTGCCAAGCATACTGGGCCGGTGCTATAGATTTCAATGTGTATACCACAACTAATGCCTACAAAGTGTCTGGAATGCAAATTGTAAGAGGACAGGAGATATTATGCAACCGTCAAAAAAAAAAATCCAAACAACAGTTTGTGGCTATGTTTCTGTAATCGGTGCAGACAGGTAAATACAGCTTAAACCTGAAGAGAGAACACCAACATAAAACTCACAAGTCTTTATATTTCTAGTAACTTGTTCATAATTAAACATTCAAATAATACGGGCAAGCTGCTGTTCGCTTTGGCCATCGCTGCCAGTCATTCCGCTTCCTGCCTTTCATCCATGCTGTGCAGTAAAGCTAGACAGCTTGGGTTTATTTTTATTTGTAGTGAATTCTACTTCTTGATTTCTCTAGTCTAGACTACCTTTTTACAAATGAGATGCATGTTTTAGTATCAGTGCTGTAGTCATGCAGCTGGGTGACTGGGTGAGTTTCCGTATTCGGTGTTCCCTGAAAGTGCAGTGTCGTACCAGATTGGCACTTTCTAAGGACATATGTTTTTCCCGAGTTGGAGCTATAGTGTCAGCAAAACAGCGATCCGAGTCTTCCAATCTTTTGGACCACATTTCGGCCCAAGGATGCCAGCTTACACCATAGGTTACAAATTTGGAGGGATATCAGTGACAAAAGTGAAGGCTCCATGTTTCTTGTGGTGTGGGGTATAAGAAGAGAGAGCTTGGGAACTCAAGAGAAATATCGCAGTGAAAAATTAACCTCAGGCTGCTTATGAGCAGTAACATGCATGTGAGGAAAATCTCACCATGCCATCTGCATGAGCTCTGGGAACAAGATGCTGTGAAACTGGGCCTTCTGTGGCATCTTCTCTCCAAAGATCTCAGTATAGCATATAGACGTTGCAGCTAGGGAAACGAAAGCCCCCAGACTTTAACACAATCACAGAACATGCCAGTAGCAAACCAGGAAAAGAGGCAGAACTCCTGGCTCTGCTGCCTCCTGTGAGGTGATGGTCCCTTACCCATGGCTACTTTGAGGGAGATGTTGATCTATGTCTCGTTTCCTTGATCTCGTCTCTCCCAGTGTGAGGCTTTATTATAGATACCCTGTGCCAGGGGGAAATGCATCACAGACTTGGCGCTGCTGTTGGAGCCCTGCCACAGAGTATCCATCCATCAGTGTCACCGCACAGAATGCAGGGCAGTTAGTATTTGTTTACATCCTGAGAGGAAGAGAGTGTCCTCACCCCTCCGGTCAGGTCAGATGTAGTTTCAGGGAAAGGAAGGGCCTTGCAAGCACTGTCTTGGCCAGGATACATGAGGTATGTGAGAAGGAGGGAATCCCAAAGTGATGACAGGGCAGGCCAAGTGTAGTTTAAATCTGACCTTGCCTCTGAGGGACTATTTACATTTTTTGACAGTACTCATCCTATCGTTTTCCTTACTCCAAGTATATGGCAAACAAAGAGGGATATAAATGGTACTCGAAAGCACTGATTCCCGCTCCTTCTTAGATTTGCCTCATGGACCACATACACTTCTGACCACGTGATGCTGATGTGTGGTCTGCTCCCAACTGTGCATGCTTGGCTGTATCCAGCCCTACCCACAAGCTGTGTGATATCTCACCTCCACCTATTTGCAGAAGTCCCTATAAACGATGCAGTTCTCAAGCACGAAGTATAAAAATGTTCCCCTGACTCACACTTCATGCTCTCTTACTGTGGCACCTGCAACTCACCCCAAAGAGCACTCTGGGTCCTCTGTAAATGTCTGGTCTGCTAAAGACCTGTGCCAGTGCCTGGGACTCCATAGCAGGGGAGAGGTGGTGGCATCGCACTGCAGCTGTGAGGAAATGCTGCAGGTCACCACAGCCTCCAGCTCCACCCGGCCTCCAGAGGCCACACAACCTGTCCGCACGACCTGGGGCATACGCATTGCATGACTCCCTCCAGCACACGTGCCTGTCTGCCTTTCAAAGGAGGACATACATAGGCACATGCTAAGGGACCCTTCGTTCATCCACTTTGTGTGCTCTGACAGATCAGCCCCTTGCAAACGCGACCCCAGGAACTCCAGAGGTCTCCAGGTAGCCACTCGGACCTCTTGTGCTTCACTCCCTGGACGCAGACTGGTGCAGGCTCTGTGTGACGTGAGGCATGTGACACCATCAGCCCTGCCTGTGGTCTGCCCTGAGGGCTAGTGCCGCAGCCGGACACGGGAGGAGAGCCGGTCCCTCCCGAAGCTCACTGCTTGCATTCAGGTTGTACAATCCTCGCACCTGAATTGTTAAGAATTATTTCAGCAGCTTCGCTGTCTTATCCAAATGTTTTCTCTTTGTGCTCTCTAATGGGGTGGGGCCCTTTGCACTATAGGAACTTGTTATCAGCACTGTCTGTATTATTTTGTAGCCAAAGCATCTGCTTATGACTGGACATTGAAAAGCATGTGACAAATGGAGGACTGTGTGTGCTCTGACCATGGTTTGACCCAAGAGAAAACTGTGGGCTGGATTCTACTGAGCACATTGCCAAAACCCTTTCCAAAATAGCATGTTAAACTTTATTGCCCTTCTCATGTTCACAATTAATATGATCAAAGAAGTTGATAAAGAAAGCCTTTTTACAGGCTCTGCCGAGCTTCAGTGGCAGCTGGCTGGGCTCCACATGTTTTTTTTTAATCCACCGGCAGAGTATTAGGAAAACATCCACCCGATTTTAAATCATGGGAAAACACCGTTCCAGCGAAGCGGGGATGTAGCCTCTGTGCAGAGCCTTGGATCTAGGTGTTTGAACTTCGGTCTGGTTAGGCTCTGGATCCCAGACATGCTGCCTGGTGTACTTGCTGAAGTAAATTAAATCCTTTAATCCAAACGTGCTGGGACATCAGAGTCGTTTGGCACAGATTCCCTCCAACCACGGTAACCCATGCATATATATGAATTATATTATCAGATCCTTGATTGTCAGAATGAAATTCTAGTAACTGAAGGAAGCAAGAGATCCCAAACAAAAGCACTCTTGATTTCCTCCTGATTTTACTGAAAAGTGTACCTGCCCATTTGAGAAACAGCTCTGAATGAGCCTGCTCAACAAACAGAATGTCTGCAGAAGTTGTGCCTTGTGCGCCTCGCACCTGGGGCACTAATGAACACTGATGTGCTTGGTAGTTTTGGTATAGCTTCGGTGGAGGAGTTGCTTTCTTAATCAGCTCATCTGGTTGCCTGCCATGCTGAGCTGGTTTAAATTAATAACTTCCATATTTTTTTGAGTGTTATGCACGGCCTTTCCAGTTAGTGGGTACTCCTACTGGAAGAAGTTAAATTATTGAAAAATTGCTTTCATAATTGCATGGCATTCTTTTCTTCTTTGCTTTTTTCCCCTTTATTCCCCCTTCTCCCCACTCCCCCCTTTTTTTTTTTTTGAGCCTATGAATATCCACCAACGTTCAGGTGTGTTAGAAGAGTGGTTGCTGGTTCCATGTGTCCAGCGGAAATTACGAAGAGTTTGAAAACTCAGATCTCCAAAGCCCCTGTCACTCAGTGTGCTCAAGCCCAGTTAAACATTTCCCAGTGCTACTTCACATGCATCCATCCCGAGAGCACCACAGCACTTGCCAGCCCTGGAGCGTGGCAGCGCAGCTGAACATTCTGTAGCTGTGGATGTGGCTTGTGCCAGAGCACAGAGCTGCCTTCTGCCTTACTTGTCTCTGTCCCGTACACCTTGCTGAGCTGTATAGAGGAGAACTTTCCCAATGAATGAGCAGTCAGAAATCCTAAAGTCTGTAACAGTGGCAGACAAGTATTCCGTTCATTTATTTATACATTACTTTCATTTATACATACTTAGATAACACGATCCCTTCAATCAGAAAGCCCAAGATGGCTTTGAAGGCTCTCCTCCTCATTTTCCAGACAGAGACTGAGGCACCGACCTTAAATGACTTGCTCAAGAGCTTAGGGAGTTGGCAGCAGTCAGAAATAAAACCAGCTTAGCTTGACTTGCAGCACCTGCTTTAATTTTTAATCATCACTGCTGTCCAGCAAAACAAAGGGGAAAAAAGTAATAATGAAGGTTATCATTTACAGATGACCGAGCTAAATGTGGTTACTTCCTCACCTTGCCATCTTTAATGACTAGCCACCTTGTCATGGGTTAGAATAAGGAATAAGCAGTCATTCCCAAGCTGTGCACAAATTTGCTTTTTGAAACCAGAAAAATTATTTAACCCTATCTGGTATATTTTCTTTTGCTAAAACTGAGGATAACAATTTCAAATAAGTGAAATATCTGCTGAATCCCACCTTTACTTACTATCAGTACATGACATTTCAGAAGGATGTGCCACAACATACTTGGCATGTTACATACAGCGGGGGAATTGGAAGAGGGGAAATACCTTTAGTCTATGGTGCTTGATTTACATCTTATATTTTTACCCACAAAAAGCAAACTAGAGTGATCAGCAGTCCTTTCTGCAGTTTAATTTGTTTAATTCATCTGGAAACTGCAATGGTATTGAAACAGGTAAGATACTGTCACTTGCTCCAAACTAGCTCGCCCAGGCAGATTCTGGGTTTCTTGCAGTTTTATGATGTTGCTTCCTCCTAGATGTTGTCTTTTTTGATCCATCCAACGCAACTTTCGTGACTTTCATGTCTATTTGCTTTCTTTTTCCAGCTTCTGGCCATCCTCACTGCTTCTTCTGTCACCTAGAGCTTGGCTCTGACCGGGAAGTGCCTTCCAGTTTTGTCCGCTACGTAGATGTGGAATTTGACATGCCCACCACTTCTGCATCCAAAGCTACAGTTCGGTCCATCTCTGTTGAGGACAAGACCGATGTGAGGAAGTGGGTCAACTATTCAGCACACTACAGTTACAAGGTAAAACTGAGAGTGTGGCAGTCACCATGGTTACTTTGCGTACTACATCGTCTTGAAAAGTGTGGGCAGACAAATAAAATACCGTGGGCAGATGAGGTGGGAATTTGGCACATGCCAGGCTCTGTGCAGTCGCTACCCATGGGCAACCTATTGACTCATGGCAAACAAGCAGTGGATTATCCCTCAGCGAAGGTGGACTAGACTTGCTTGCAGTTACTTTGCGGTAGAGCATACACGCAGCCAGCTCCTGGTGATTAGCTGATACCGAAGGAGTGTGAACAGGGAGTTTTCTGCTCTTCATGGCAGCTACAGCAAGAGTGCTACAGCAGACAAAAGGATTGCATTATTTCTATGCTTAAGTATTTCTTCTGCCTGCCTGCCCTAAAGAGAGGAGCAGATGGGAAAATCCATTACGTATATCCCTGCCAAGAATCGCAGTGTGCCAAATTTTGCATGTTAGCTGATCACTCAGCAGAGAAATTGGCATCCTACCTGCCTTCTTTAAGAGCAGTGATGAGAGATACTGAAAAGATTATCATGGCAAATATTTTTAATGGTAATTGTAATTACATTTTTAGTAGTCTGTTAAGTTCCCTGGAGATAGTATCTGATCTTCCTAAGTATCCCTTTAAGTATTAAACATTGGATTATCCCTGAGTTTTCAGACGTGTCAAAATGTAGAACACAAGTGTAGATGTGTGTTGTGAAAGTAAATCTCTTTGCTTCATGCATCAGTTTTTGCAGAGTTTAAAATTGAGGTTTGGTCTTCTGCTGTCACTTAGGAAGCCACCTGTCTTCTGCAGATTTGGATTTGGATTCAGAGTACAGCTGGGGATGGTAATGAATATAAAATCATTTGAGACAGGTTCTCTGCATGACATTTATCTCTTCTGGAAATGATGTCATGACACTGTTGAATTGTAAAACTGTTTGGATTAGACTGAAAACACTTGTAGTAAATAAAATCCAGCTTTCCATCCTCAGTCTATTTCTCTTCACAACCCTTTCAGTTTACCAAGAGTTTCTTCAGCTGAGCAGGACACGAACCACCACTAAGGAAGATTTTTGAATCTTTTGTTTTCTTTTCTCACTACAAATGTTCTCCCTCTTCTTCCTCTGCCAGGTCGAAATAGAGCAGAAAAAAAGCTTGAATGAGGATCTGAAGGGAGAAGATACTGCAAATGTCAATGAATGTGCTACGCAGTGAAGGAAGATCAGTCTGCAAGTCCCAAGAGGGGTGGTCGAATTAACAGACATGGAAGAAAGGACTTGCCGGGTTTTGGTATTTTTCTTTAAAAAAGTATGGAGTACTACTTCTAAAATAATGCTCTGAAGAGCATTATTTTTCCTTGTGATGTTCCATACTTTGAGAAGAAGCTTGTCAGTGGTTTGTTTGGAGCTGATCCATGGGCTTTTGCTGGAACAATTTAAGTACAGTTGGGGTACAGACAGAATGACTCGTATTACAGTCAAGCCTGCCTTTTCTGCCTCTTCACCATCTAGGTTCTGCACTGAAGTATGGTCTGGCCAGCACCACAGCCAAACCAGAAAGCAGCCTTTATCTCATTTACAATCTTGCCCTCCTACGTTAAGCATTTTTTTTGTATGCCTGTTGGTCTGGTCATTGGCAGATCCACTTCCTTCTGAACTGCCAAATAAAACCTAGGGGAGCATCGAGTGAAAAATTATATAAAATCTCATTTCTGAAGTGGTCAACAGAGTGAAAACCCTCAGCATCATTCTGGAGAATCAACAAATTCTGCATCTTAAATGTAGTAAATGGTCAAGCAGATGAGCTCCAGACAGGACAGCTAATCACCTAGCTGTTCTTCTATTCACCCCTCCCTGTCTCATCCCCTGAATGACTACATGTCATTGTGCATATTTTCATGGGGTCTGCCCAAGTTCCAAGAAAGCCTCTGCAATTTCATAACGTTTTTATTTGTTAGTCTGGGCTGTTCTGTTACCTTGACTGAATATGGTTATAGCTGCTAGTAACAGGGAATGTGTGTTATAGTAGAGGTGATACAGGAGGGATTTTGCTAAGATTAGATCATTCCTGCCTAGAAAGATATTTAAGGGAAAAACATTGGTGTTTGGTTTTGAGTTTGGGGTTTTTTATATGTTTTCTTGGATGGGTAAGGTGGGTGGTTATTGAAAATGTCAGAACATAATTACTTTAACAGACAATGTTGTTTGCCTTCCTGAAAATCCTCGGAATTCTGTCTACGCAATGTTACTTTCATGTTCTGTCTTGAACCTACAATAGGAGTAACTTGTATCTTTATAAAACCCCCACTAACTGGACCCAAAATCTCTTTTCAAAAATTTACAACAAGCTTCTGTCGTGGAGATTTTTTTATCTCCACTTAGCTGAAAGTAACAAGTAGTCTTGAAACTTCTTTCTAAATAAAAATGCAGAAGGAAAGAATCACTCATTCATATATATTTTCAGAGAAAACAGTGTTGACAGTACCCATTTTTCGTAGTTGTTTCCACGGCTTGCGTAATATTTTGTCTTTAGATATAAATGTAAAAAAAATAATTTATTAAATCATTTATCTTTTGAAAGGTTACTGCTGACTTGAAAATCAAACATTTGGAAAGCCTTGGCAATGTAATTTAAAACCATAATGAATTAAAAAGAAAGCCTTTTAACAAATTTATATTTTTTTAATTTTACATTTCATATAACAAGTTTAATACACTCTCGATTTACTACTTGCACTGTGACGCCTATGAAAATCACTACAATGTTAAAATCCCAATTAAAACATGAGATAAATTACATTGAATCTGAAACTGGTAGTGGTAGAATTTAAAACAAGTTATAAGGAACTTACAAATGCCTTTCTATAGGCACCTAAATTTCAGGCCTAGGCCAAACTATTGATGCATATTTACACAGGTACACTGCTGTAAATACGTGAAGTCTCAGTGCTCCTAGGACTTCTGCAGAAGCGTGTACTGTTCTGTTGCAGGCAGTCCCACCGAGGCCCAGAGAGCTCCACGCAGCACGCCAGCTCATACTAAGTGTTTGCAACATCTCACTGTAAATGGAAGAACCCTGGTAACTTTTATGAAGCATTTTGAGACTGGTGGATTAAAATTACTGACAAAAGTGCAAAGAATTATTATTTATTAAATGATGACTTGTATAGGTTGTGAAATATCTGAGCGCATGGGGCTGAATTTGTGCATGATTCTCTGCTCTGTGACAGGCTGGCTAGAGTGAGTTGCATGGCAACTCCTCTACAAAATCCACTCTTCTTTTCAAAGGCATTCAAAGCTTCTGGGTGTTTTTCCCCTTTTTCACTGCAGCTCCTAGTGCACAGTTTCTGAAAAGGACCAGCAAGGAATCCAGCAAAACCAAGCCGAAGGAGTGTTGAGATGTTGCTGAGGAAGCGTGAGAAGGTTTTGTGAGAGAAACAGTCGGGAGATTTCCTACTCTCCTCTGCAGGCTCAGTGTCTGAATTTTTGCCTATTTTCCCCCAGCCCTTGAAAACACAAATGAGTATAGCAAATAAGCAAAATTATGTCGTACTCCTTAAAGAAGGGAGAAAATCAAAGGAATATCATTTTATATCTCTTGAATTTTAAACTTTTCAGTCTGTCGTACTCCAGCCACAGAATATTTCATGCCCCCAGAACTGAAACACGAACATACTGGAGTTTTCTGGACTTACTTCATTGCTCTGCCTCTTCTGATTCTTTTCCTTTTTTTTTTTTTCTTAAATTCAGACTTAATGAATGAAAGTAAGAGTATAGGCCTGACTCTGATCTCTCTTACATAGTTAGTTGTACAACGGAAGTATCTCTTCCAAGCCTAATGGAGTTACGCAGGCAATACTGGAAGAGTGTTGTAGTTTGTAAAAAATCTGTTTTAATCCGTTCTGATCTCTGGACAATATCTTTCTGATCTTCCTGTCACTGAATTTTCAAGAGTTTAGGATGAGTACCTCTGCCAGAGTTTCAAAAGATCTTATTTCCTTTTAAAGCACTGGAGTAAATAGTTTGATTTGTCAAAAGAGCGCTAACAACCAGATGTCACCACTAAATACTTTTTTCAGTCCAGCACCATTGTGAGTGCTGAGCATTTGAACACCAGGATCCTAAGTGCCCTTTTAATTCTTCCACTGTTCTTGCTTGATGAAACACTGCTAGTTTTTCAGTGGTAGATACTGCCACTGTATGAACTTTATGTACATGAGCCATATACTCTTCATCCATAAGGATGCAGTAGTAATTTGGACAGACTGTTGATGGGGGTGAGGGGGAAACAGCTCAGAGTTTTGTCGGTTTTAGAGCAGCAGAAATTATTTAGATACAAGCTATGCTTGTAATGGAGATTTTTTTTTTTTTTTAATCTTGGGGAAAAATATCTTTGAATAGTTTCAGTTTAATACTGCTTTCGAGAAAGATACAATCACTGCCCTTTGGTTTATTTGAAAGCTTTGTAGTACCCAAGCACTCGTGCAGGAAATGTGCCTTCAAAGGTAAGCATACATTTACTCCCTGAAGCTATTCCCACTTTCAGCCTTCTTTCTATTTCTCGTTACGGTTTTGTTTAATTTTTGTACTGCAGTAAGACTTGAGGTATTGCAGGGAATTTTACCTGGAAAAATAAAAATTCTTTGATCACAAGGGGTAAAGATGAATATGATCTCTGGGCAGCTGAGCTTATTTTAGTGAACGCGTCTTACATGTATCAACTGTGGACACTCTGCTAGCAAAGGAAAATGGGAATATTCAGCTGAGAAACACTGTAACTGACTGATGACATTTTTGTCCTTTATTTTATTTAGACTCAAATTTAGTCATCCTGTGGAGACAGATTTTAGGTTCTTCATTGTAGCAGTCTCATAAGAAATATTGCAGAAATAATTGACCTTTTCTGGTGGCTTGCTGGCTGGCACATTTGCTTGACAGAACATCCAAGACCTGTTGATCTGCCTGTCCACGTGACTTAGTAGCTGCTAGAACTCCCTCCTCATCAGCCACCTCCCAGGACAGAGAGCAATTCCATGCATAACAGCATGGAAGCAAGAGGAAAAGGTATACAAAGTTCAGGCTGGAGGTACTTACTCTGTTGGTTGCATGAAATTCTCAGTAATTACCTTGGCCCTTGAATGCACACAAACTAACCAAGCCCTTGATAGGTCGGTCACCTCTGTTCCAGAGGGTGAAAAATTCCTTTCAGTTACTCTAAGCACCTCAGGTTTGTAGCTGTAGTCATCTCCAGAACTGGCCAGTGCAAGAATCCGCAGCACACAGAGACCACTTATGGGTGAAGTACTTACTCTCTTCTGCCACAGAAATTAAATCTACATCATGAGTTGTCTGAGATATGAAATTTTGTGTGATAACAGGCACAGCTGCTCTAGCCGCCTTGTTTTGTTCATCCACCCACCCACCCATCCATCCATCCTCCCATCTGTCCTACCCTCCCTCCCTCTCTCTCCTATACTTGCAATTCATTCTTTGCACTATTGACATTGATTGGTTTGATGATTATTTTGTAACATGTTCCTGCCTTTTTGTTTTGTAAAATAAGAAAGTCTATACACTGGCTAACTTGGTAGAAGCAGTTTATTTTTTTTTCTTTTTATTTTATCAGTTGAAATGGGATGTTATGTTTTGTTTGAACTATGGGAAAATTTAAATAAATGTTAAGATGAAACAGCATATCCACATTTTCACTGTGAATTGAAGTTGTGTGTGCTGTATATTCTGATAACTCAGAAGACCTGAATTCAGAAGAGGAAAAGGGAGTGTTCTGAATGGCATAAAGAAGCACATAAATTAGAAGTAATGGGGCTATATAGAGAAGAGAGATGATTTCATTTGATCATCCAGACTGAATGATAGACTGCAAAGGACATGGAGCAGGCCTAGGGCTTGTGCCACGTAACAGACGTGCGGAGCAGTGCTGACATAGTATAGAAGCGGATCCAACATTCACATGAAGCCATGCTGAAACAAAGGAACTGAGAATTGAAGCTTCTGCTCAGTGGGTCTCTTCTACTGCTCTCTGACCACTAAAGCCAGGAGTGCCTGTGCGGGCAGCGTTTTCCTGTGATCAGAACATCTGTTTGCAAAGCAATCGTAAGGATAAGGTCCCAACTATTCACGGGGTGCTCTGGTGTGATTCTCTGTGTTCTTTCAAACTTCAGCAAGCCGTGTATCATTTCATACATCCTTCCACTTCTCTCACATTCACTGAGACTAGTTGCAGTCTGCTGGTTTTCTCAAAGCACTCCCTGAATCAGACTGAAGAGCTGGGCAGTCTCACTGACCGAAGAAAATCAGATACCCATCATAAGGGCTGCGCAGATTATTGCTCGGAACTCAGCATATTCTCCGTGGTATGCCTCACTACAACTGACAGTAAGTCAGTCATTTTACAGTATAAGAAAAGGGAGCTACACAGGGAATGAAGCCTCACATTCATTATTCAGGAGTAAGTCAGGTGAGCCAGAAGAAAGAAGAAAAGTTAAATAGATTCAAGGGCTGTTAGTGATAGCAGTTTATTTACTATAATTCAGATATTCAGTAACATTTGGAAATGACACTATCAAATTGGGAGGATAGGATTATATTAAGCATGATAGCTTGATAGTATGCAAAATTGTTTTAAAAAGAATTATAGAAAAAGCTGAAAGTTTTAAACCACGTCACTCGAAGTTCCTTGGCAATAGTGCAGTCCTTCAAGACAAGCCAAAATAACACCCTACAAGAGATGGAGAAGTCAGAGTGCCAGCGCAATGTGTACCCAAACAAAAGACATCGCTAGAGTGAGATAGCACAATTTGGAGACAAAAAACCACCACAGCTGGCTTGCAGTGCTTTTAGCTGCTGTGATTGCCCTTACCATCTAATCCAGATACGTTGTGAATTTATGAGTAGGACAAAAGCTGCTGAAGGTCAGCTGAGGCAAAGCAAAAGATGGAGAGGCAGCCCATTGTTTCAGCTTAGGTGCAGGTCTGTGCCACAGCAGATGCGTCTGAAACATGAAGCACACCCATCCCAGCAAAAACTCCTTTTTGTCATGGTAGGAGAAGCCAAACAGCAACTGCCATGTATGAAGAAGTAGTTGGAATGGTATTTTGAACATCAGCTGTGAAAGGTGTCTTTCCCAACCCTGACTAACGGGACTGATGGAGAGGGGTGGCCATGCTGCTGCCTGCAGCTGCACTGGGGCACGACAGCACACAGGAGAGGCGTGCTGGGGCTCAGGGGGTGCGGGGGGGCTGGTTCTGCCCTGGTCCGGGGCCTGCTGCGGTCTCCCAGTTGCTGTTGCCCCCAGGGGCTGTGGAAACGCTGGGAGCAATCAGCTTGGGCGGAAGAGCTGCTGAAGGAAGAGGTTGAATACAGGGTGAATACAGCTGAAAGTAATTTCCTAAGGTGAAATTCTCTTTTGTAAAGGTTTCCCTTATGCAGGACAGAAAAGGAAAGCTCTGCTCCTCTGTGTGCAAGGAAAGAAATTTGTCAGGGCACGGTCAGTTCAGCAGTTGTATTACTGCAGAGAGCACTCAGAATAAAAGGAAATGAAATGGCAAAACCTCATGTCAGTGCACGGATGCAGGCAGAACTGGAGCGGAGTTCTGGCTTCTGGTCAAGAGAAACAAAAGCAAAATTGCAGACAGTTTTCAACTAAGAGATGACTAGACCTCAACCACTACAACATCCTCTGTCCCCACCTCCCTTTGACCAAAATCTTGTCTAAATTGCACTGCATCTGTCAGCAGGCTGGGTTTTTTTTTTCTTCCCCCAAGCTGTTACAGGTACCCTTTGCCCAGGAGGAAGAAACGTCCCTGGCAGTCAGGAGTGACAGCTGGTGCGAGAGGAACAACCGGGGGGGGCGGGTGACAAAATAGAATATGCTGAACTTACAGTCTCAGCAGAGAAAAATGTGTGCTAATACCTCATGAAGTCCCGTGACAAGTGAGGAACTACGCAAACAGTGTGACTTGGGGAGTCCCAGTCTACAAACACTGACCCTGGGAACAAAGGAAAAAATAGTCAGTAAAAAAAATTAATCTGAATATTATGAAAGATTGGAAGGTTTGTGAACAAATAGAATTGGATTTGGAACTGAACCACATTGTCAAAATCAGCTCTCAAATTGTAGAGGGCCAGAGGACCTAAAAGACTCAGGGTGATGAAAGTGTGAGCTGACGGTGGCATTTCTGCTGGCGAGGTTGTGATCTGTGGTACGGGTCCTACCCGGACCAGTGAACTGCAGATCGGACAGCGAGGTGTTAGCTGTGTGTTCGTGCTCCCCAGGCTGGCCGGAGCTAAGGGCTGTTGCTCTCCAGTGGTCACTGCAAGCTGCCAGGTTTTTGCCTGGGCTACCGACCCGCTGTGCCGAGCAGACTCACAGAAACGCAAGTCCCACTGGTTTTCAGGACTGTGAACCCCAGGCAGAATCTGGCCCATTGTCGACACACTGAAAACCAGTTAGGTCTCAAAACTGAGTGTAAGAGCTGACTACTGCGACTGATTCCATGTTCTAGCTGAGAAAAGGGCAACAGACATATTAATTTTTCAGTGGCGTTGACTGCTCTTTTCACCCAAGTACGCCTTACCTGTCTGCACAGTCATGCGCAGATTCAGTTTAAATTTAGGTCCATAGGGCACTGCAAATACCTCCAACACAAAATGCTGTAAGAGGATAACTTTTAACTGCTATTAAAAAGCACATGTGTGTTGTACAGGCATGCATAGGCCTGTACAATTACACATTGTAAGACGGAAAGAACAGTAGTTTGACCTTTTTATTTTCTGTCAACTCTTCAGCAGACAGGCACCCCCACCGCCCCTAGGTACACCAGTGGGGCTAAGCCCCAGCCTGGGCAGCCAAGCCCACTATGCCCAGCTGATGAACCGCCACGCAGCTCCCACCTCACTCTGGAAGTACCAAAATTCCCAGGAGCACTCATAAATTCGTGTGAAAGATGTCTGCGCGCTCAAACGACCACAGTCCTAGGTGGTTTTCAAGCCAAGTGTCCTCCTACCTTCCCTCTCTCGAGGATTCCTATCTGCTGCCATGCTCGGAACGCCCATTGTGTGCCGCCAAGCGACTTCATTGTCAAACCCCTGCAGTGCAGGAATGCCAGCAGGTTTGGGCTCCCTTTCTCCTCCATGTCTGAACCTACCCAGAGGGCCGGGACAGAGGTGGAGATGGTTCAAGACTGAAAAGAGGGACTGAAGACTTCAAGGGTTTAGAGAACTGCCCAGGTCTGTCAATCCTTGACTGCAGTTTCTGAAGTGCTGTTGAGTGAATTATGGAAAGAGTCCTTGGAGCAGCACCAAGACAGCAGACCTGCCCTCTGCCTCCAGGCAAATATCTTTCTCTGCTGAGCTCGCTGAACCTAAAAGGCCTGCTGCCCAGCGAAACTACTTCATGGGATAAGTAATAGCACCATTTGAGGATAGTGCCTTGTCTGCTTGCTGAGGTGCTATGGAAACAGAAGTGTTTAAATGCATCTTTGTGCTGTATTTTCTAAGTAATTTCTTGTAAAAAGTCTCCTTCCTGAAATGAAATGATCCTTCTGTCTTAGAGCCTGGCAAGAATACAAGTATATGCCTTTAAAATAAATCCCTTACAGCACGGCGACAGTTTTCATTCCCAGCACCCACAAATAGCTCATGAAAATCAGTTTCAATCTGTCCTGAAGTAATTTCTTACCTAATTTTTAGGTTTAAGAAAAAGATGTACCAGTTACTAATTTTCAGCTTATGTTAATCATTTAACATTTAATATGCATTACAAACCTACTTTTACAGAAGTTACAGCCAACAGCAAGAGTCATTGCTCTCCATGAGAGTGCTACTGGCTGATTTTAGCACAGAGAGAAATTTTGAAAACGTATTTCTCCGCTTTATTTTGTTTTCTGCCGGGGTTGCTCCACTGGCAGAGGAGTTCTGCCTCCCTCTTGTGGCTACCTCTCTTGCCTTCAGCTTGGAAAAGAAACATATACGGTGCGGCCACAGTCAGAGTTCGTAACAGCTACCTTCCTGATACGAGCCTCCTCCCTAAGTCTGCTAGAAAAGCCCAATTAGGTTGGGAATATCCCATACAAAAATTCAATACCTAAGGAAGAGATTCTTCTTCACATTCACGTGGGAACAACTGAACACGGCTGAAAAAAGCAGCGGTAATTCATGCAGGTGACATTTTGTAGTTGATTCTGAATGTTCAGATTCGAGTCAGCCAAAGGTACAAGCTCCTCCTAGGAGTTATTAAGGCACATTCCAGGCGATGTGATCTTTTCAAATAGTGCTGGAAAGTCTAGGCAGTTAATGTTGGAGTCGACTGCTTTGATGCCACGAACCTGCAAAAACTCACTGCCTATACATTTTAGGATATCACAGAATCACAGAATCACAGAATAGTAGGGGTTGGATGGGACCTCTGTGGGTCATCTAGTCCAACCCCCCTGCCGAAGCAGGGTCACCTACAGCAGGCTGCACAGGACCTTGTCCAGGCGGGTCTTG
>Ga0065711_1002057_pt1 | contig 36909 bp, 17 predicted proteins | sample Hoacrofraction12_FD_59098 | JGI IMG/M metagenome (GOLD analysis project Ga0065711, IMG submission 59098) | Hoatzin crop microbial communities from Cojedes, Venezuela - Epithelial fraction 12 v2 (version 2) | ecosystem: Host-associated > Birds > Digestive system > Esophagus > Crop | place... | reverse complement strand
AAAAAAAAAAAAAAAAAAAAAAAAAGTGATTTATAGTTGCTTCAATTCCATGTAACATTTTAATAAATAACTGCTTCTATGGTTTTTAAGTTTTTAAATAGAGTTTTATTTTTTTAGAGTCTCACAACAGTGACAGCAATTGCTTACAGGGAAATAAGACTTAAAAACTTTTGAGATCCCTTCCTGCAATTTAGTACTTTGAAACAAGGACTTGAGACAGATGTTTCTGAGCAAGTAGAACAGAAGTCTAAATCATTTGGAAAAACATTACCACAAAAATAAATTGAAGCTAGAGGCTTTCTCCTGCTGAAAAGGTTTTATTTACTTTAAGTTCTTAAAAATTATACCTTTTAATCACTTGCTGCAGAGAACTGGAGACAGTAGATTTGTGTGGCGTACTTCAGCGCTCAATTAAAAAGTAGCAAAGCAAATCTGAAGACTGTTTTCTAGTGCCTGCAATTTCCTACATCCCATGGCTAGGGAAAAATCAATTGGTTTTGTATCAGGCTTCACTGTTGCAGACTTTATTTTGTGACTGCTGGTCTAAAGATAACATTTCAATAATTTTCCCTTTGGAACAGACAAAGTAGGATTTTACTACAAGTTGTTGAGTTTGCGTATTTTTGGTTTTCTGTATAAAATTAAATAGAGTGCAAGGAATAATAATTTTCATTGGTTGTTCATTAAACAGTACTTCTGCTATATGTTCATTCTGAAATAAACTGAGACTTTATTAAATTATGATAAACATCCATGAAAAGATAATACACACTCTATGTTTGCCTTGTTTATAGCCTGGAAGTGATTTTCATAAGGACTATACAGTGATTATAGTGGACTCTTATTTTTGTTAGTTTACATGTATCATTAAAAGCAGTCATCTCATTGGTTCTTGACAAAAAAGATGCTGACGTATAGTAACATTCAAACGTTATTTTGATAAGTTGTTTTGAGTACCATTTGTTACTACAAGTTATGTCAGGTTTGAACACTCAAATGTTGTATTGTTACGTGCTGAATAACACTCAAGAATTGGTAATAACATTTCTTGCAGTCTTTATGTGCGAACTACATCACCTAGTAGCCTCAGTATCAGAATCTTCCAGTGCAAGAAAAAAATCTGCTTCTTCAGCTTAAACTGCTAGATATGAAGTATGCTCACATTGTTTTCTGCAGGAGGTAGCTACGTGCTCCTCTTGTTTCTATGACCACACATTAATTCCCAAAGTTTGGAGTGATTTGCTTTTCCCCCATTAAATATGGAACAGGATGAGAGTAATGAGAAACAGAGAAACAAAGCTGTCTCCATGGACATCGGGTTGCTTGTCTTGTTCTCGTAAATGTCCGGTGTTCTGTAAACACAGCATTGAAGGGGATTCTGTTCTCTTTACATTTTTCAGTGGCATAATGAGAGCCCACTTAGAACTTGCAGCTCCTCAAATTAAACAGCCACTCTCTCTTTTGACACAGTTAAGGTAGCACATTGATACTTGGGTCTCAGTACAGAGGAAGAAGTCACATGAGAGTTCTGCTGTGGTCCAGTCCAGGAAGGTCTGATGGCCTTTTCTGTATCTCTTCCTTCAGAGTTCTTGGGCGCTCAGGTCTTGTGAATTTTTTTTCCTCAAAGAGTATGACTAGCCTAACTAAAGATTTAACCTCAAACCACGTTTGCTAGCATCCCTAGACCATCATAGCTGCGGCAACACTTTTGTTTCAGACTACCAGCAATTTTGATGGCATTATCTTCTTTTGACAAAGGTGATCTACTGCTTCACTGATGAAAATCAGGCTCAGCGGACCTGAATTTTTTATTTTATTTTTTGCACTTTTTTCTTTTTATTTCCTTCAGCAGCTTGTTCCCTTTTCTACCTCTGTCACAGTAAAAATTCACAGTACCTGATGGCTAATTCCAGCTTATACAGAATTCTTATATCTTGCATTTTTTGCTACCTATAATTGAAATTTGTTTATGTGTCTTGGCTACCTTCTAGATAATACTATAAAAAAAAGTTCAGGTATTAGTGTCCCATATGTACACTTGGGTTGTCTGTATGTGGGGGGTGTGGTGTCCATGTAACAAGAAGTCCAGATTTCTTTTGAAATAGTATCTGCTACAGTTGACAGTGTCCCTTACTGAGTATTGCACGTCCAAAAAACCACATTTTTTCATGATCAAAAGTTACCTCTATGTAGAGATTTACAGTCTTTCCATTTTTAATGTGTGTTTGTTATCCATTGATTATGGGGCTTTGGCCACTTTTCACAAATGGCTTTAACTTAGTATAAGAAGGTTGCCGTGGGTTTCAAGTACTTCTTTCCAAGAAGAGAACTGTGCTATTATAAACAGCTGGGAAAAAAAATCCCACTCCATTTCCTTTCCAGCTCTACTATCTTTTACTGTAAGTCAAAAAATGCAGTAGGAAGCTCCTAAGAATTCTTCAAATAGTATCCATCTATAATAATCTTTCTGTACTTTTGCACAGCTTATTTAGAATTCATCTATCTTTTTCACTCTTAAAAGGCTTTAGTATAAATATTTGTAGGCACGACTACTTAGGTGCAGCAGTGCCCAGAATTACCTCAATTCTTTTTAAACACAGGGGAAGATAACTCCTCTCCAAAAAGAGAAGCCAGGGAAACAGGACTCCACAGTTTACTGTATCACTCTGGTTTTTAAATAGGTGGAATTAGACTTGTCCTAAGTGTGCTCTCTAAATAATATTTGGTTTATAGGATGGTTTAGGAGGACCCAGAGCAAGGAAGGGGTAGGGGAGGCTAGGAGAGGAACTCTGGAAGACCTTAAATCCCTCTCTCCCTCTCTTTGTCTTCTAATTCCCGTATTTCAGATTTCTCTTATCACCTCAAGGCAATGACTACAGGATTTATAAACGTTTTAAACTGCATACTACATGTATTAACCTGAGAAGTGCTACCTTTTAAAACCACACCGCATTTTTATTTTTATGATAGAAATCTTCATTGACTCCTGAAAAAGGAGAGATTATAAGCTTTCTTATTTTATAGCTAGTATCAGGAAAATCAGTTGCAAATCAAAAAATCTCCTGTGAGAACATTTTACACACTGTTCTCTTACCACAAATTTTTGCCGTAGGTTCCTCCCCCACACGCATGCACACACGTGTAGCCCTTTTCATCTTGATCTTTTAAATGTCTTGAAGGGAAGATTCATTAGCCTGCAGTGAAGCAGGCATTAAGATAATATAATTCCACGACTGAGACACAGCTGAGAGAGAGCCAGATTTTACTGCCCAGACCCATCAATTAGAGTTGAGAAGGGAAACACCTCTCAGCCTAAATTAAATCTCAAAACGGCGAGAAGTCCATAGGGAGTCAAAATACCATTTGATATCTCTTGAAAACAGGATAGCACCTAAGCAGGAGGTTCAGTGAATGCGCAGATCTTGTGCTGTTTATTGGCAGAGAGTGGACTTTAAGCCACCAAGGAGAGTAGAGAAGCTTAGTGGCATTTTAATGCTGGTAATAAAGCCAACAAACTAATTCTCTATTGCTCCCGCCGCAGAGCTGAGAACAGATACCTTGCTGCTTGCTGCAGGAGGGAGAATCATTGGTTTTGAACCAGATGAGAAGTGCAGCTGGCAGCCCACTGGTACCCTAAGAGGGGCACCTTGGTGTAGGGCACAGACTCTAACCAGCCTGTTTCTAAGTTACCACCCAGCAGCACGGGAGAAGTCTTCACTATTCAGACTCCTAACAGATGAGACAATGTGGGTCAACTGTAAACAAAAAATAAAGAAATAAAATGAAAAATAAGAACTCATTGGGAAATGTGTTGAGGAACACAGCAGCTAATTGGTGCTGTGATTTTTCCCTTATTAGCTTTTCTGAGCATGAATCTGAAACATTGTTACGGGTTTCTAGATTTCTGCCGCTTCTAAAGGTGATCTTACTGTCAGACTTTTTCATCAAAATACTTAGTCAGCTGCTTTGTTTCTTAATTTACAAGTCATCACTTTTGATTTGAAACATCTAAAATCTCATGTAAACATTTTGCATCAACGATATGTCTGTGGCATGCTTGGCGCCAGACTGTTAGACCTTTCCTCAGAAGTTTGCACTGCACTGTATCACACTTCGTGCTCTGGGACTACGTACTGTGAAAACATTCACGGTGAGTAAGGGTGTCCCAGTCTGGTCTTACAGGAATGTGAATTTTTAGCAAAAGGTCTGAGAAAATATGAATTATTTATGTATGTATCTAGACCTCAAGAAGTGACAGCTGAAAACAGAGAGACCAATGAGGATGAAAAGCGATATACCCCAATTCTTTTGTAATGTACCTGGTATTATTTTTCCCATATTTTTCACAGGTTGAAGCCAGGAGACAGCTGAATGGCAGCATTTGTTTTTTCAGAACAAGAGATTTTGGCCTTTGTTTGTTTCTCTGTAGAAAGTGATACTTTCCACAAATGACTGCAGAGAGATGTACATATCAAGGATATTGGGTGTTTCAGATTGCTTTGATAAGAACAAATAGCCTACAAATCACTGGTTGAGAAATAAAACATGGCACATTGTCTTAAACTATCTCCCTTAATAATAGTTTTTTGCAAAACACTGACATAATTTTCTGGTAGTCATGTTGCAGAAAGGCATTCAATGGTACTTGTTCAGATACTTGAAGGTAAAAAGTAGTTAATTAGATTTCAAAGTTTAGCGGGCTTCATCATGAAACATATTTATTAACAGAAGAAACTGGCAGCTTTTTACCCGAGTTTTTTTGTTTGGAATTAGGGAAGGAATTGGAAAATAAATCTGTTCAGAATTTCTTTTTTTATTTTAAGGAGTGGATGTTCAGAGTTTGATCAGTTTGCTAAACGTACTCAGACTCTCACATTTCTTCTGCGTGTAGTACCCAAATTCTCTGTGCCCACTCATTTCGGACAGAGATTATAAACAGTAGATTTCTCACCTACTCATTTAATACAAAGCTCATAAATAGCTGAGTTTCAACCATTCTGTAGAACTGCAGTGCCTCCTTTGTAATAGCCTCTATATGCTATAAGGGTGTCAAGCAGTCCTTGAAGATGTGGAGATTTTTATTTAAGTAATTGAAAGTATTCAGCTTGTGTCAACTGAATAATGAGATATGTTCTGAGCACCTGGAAGATATTCATAAATAATAATGGAGCAATAATGAATGAGTATTTCATACGCAGAACAAAATACCGGTTAGTAGTTAAGTACCACCTTGAATCTCAGGATCTCAAAAGCACCTTATTAGTATAAACAAATGAAAATGCTTATAATTTTACTCTTTTTGAGACAGATAATTACTACCACAGCTTTCAAGAATGGGGTACTTGAAGTTTATAGCTTGTCCAATATCATACTAAGAAATAGACACAACTGTAATATTTAATTCTAAATGTGAGAAAACCAATGAGTTATAGGGAAATGCTAGATCAGCATTTGCCCTCACCTTTGTGAAAAGAATTACAAAATATGTTATTTAGAGATGTAGGCATTACACGCAGTATGTTGAGGTCTCCTGTACCTGTGAAGAAGGACTGAGAGAATGGTACTTGCACAGCTTGGAGGAGATGTGACTTTTTGGGGGGAACATATTACAGCAGCCCCCAATACCTACAGGGAGATTGTCAGTGAGATGGAACCGGGCTCGTCACAGTGTTGCATGGTGGGAGGACAAGAGACAATGGATTTAAGTTGAAAGAATGGAGATCAAGGCTGGATATGAAGAGAAATGTCTTCATTTGGTGGACAGTCAAGCAGTGGAGCAGGTTGCCCAGAGAAGCTGTGCATCCTCAGTCCTTCGAAGTTTACAAGGCCCAGCTGAATCAAGCCCTGTGCAGCGTGGTCTGACCCCATAGCTGACCCTGCTGGAATAGGAGGCTGGACTAGGGACCTCCGAGGTTGCTTCCAACCTGATTTTCCTATGACCCTGCAGTACTGCATTTGTCAAATACCATAGCTGCTCCATTAACAACTGGCAATTGTACCAGTCTGTAGTTTAAGTCCTAAAACTGCAAATTCCTACCCCAGCGAGTGGATTTAATGATACAAATAGTCCCAGTGAGGTTGATAGGATCGCTGACAATAATAAGGCATAAAAGATCATGTCACTGGTCTGGAAACCACTTTTCTTTTGTTTTTTGTTCAGTGACTGGGCATGTCTTCCCTGAAAAACCTCACATGTCAAGGAAATTAGTTGAAGGGCAAAAATATTATTCCTTTGGTATTTGTGGTTTTACATGCTAACTTCCTGTCTTTGCAAACGGGTTATTCCCCCTAATTGCTGTGTGAAAAACCACGATTAACAAGGGGAAAATTAATTTATAATTGAAAGCGCTGTCAAATAAAATGTGCCGTAAGAGAGGAAAAACTATTTACTTCTCAGTTTTAGTAACCTTAGATATCAATAGGATGTAAATCAAACTAAGAAAGTGGTCTTTGTTGTAGTAGTTGCTATTATTGTTGTTCTTTTAAACCACAGGATGTCCCTCTGACAGAACTATTTAGAAATTTCTATGAAATTTCACCCTTTGCCCTTGCCACAGATTTGCAGCCAGTGTGATGCCCTGTTTCTACAGGCATATTTTTTTTGTATATCAGTATCCCCTCTGTTTTTACAGGTGGGCAAAAAAAATACATTGACTTGACAGGGTTATTTTTGACTTACAGTAACAAAACCGTCTGGTAAAAAGAAAAGTGGAAATTCAGCACTTACAACTTAATTTAATTTGTAGAAATGTAGTTGGGCAACCAAGACAGTTTTCTATCTGTTTGAAATTTTTAAGTGAGCTTTTGGTAGAGGGCTTAGGCAGCTTTGCATTGCTACGAAGAAGGCTGAACTTTTCCCTTTTTGGTGCTACTCAGGTAAAGGAAAATTGGTAATTTAGAATAACTTCCTCTGTGCAAGAATTGCATCCCATAAAGTCTCTTATCAGGCTATTTCATGTAGAATATGAGTTGTGTTTTATGGAGAAGCATTTCTAATTCCAGAGCAGGTCAGACCGTAATTGCAAGTTTAAGAGGGAGCTGTTCAGTTAAAAAGGAGTTGTTACTATGTAATATACCTGCACATGATCAAGAGTAGCTAGGAGCTGAGTCTTGAGGATGAACGTATTTCTCACAGGAATTCTTGTGTATCATTTCTTGGCCACTCCACTTCCAAATCACAGACTTGCCAGGGTAATCTGAGCAGAAAAATGCACGCTGAATTTCTTTTTGAGAAATACTGAACCCATACACTCAATGAAGGCTGATGTACATCCAGAATACTTCCTTAAAATTGAAAATTAAAACTTTGAAAAATGATAATCTCAACTTCCTCTCTTTGGGGTTATTTCCTAAAAAATGCCTCGACATAAAAAACAAATTCTTTGTATGATCTGGTTTTGGTGCATTCAGTTGCAGCTTCTTGGCTTGAACATGATCCAAATTCTAATATTAAATCTGATTCTCTTTCTACTTCTTTTTGATAATACACCTGGAGTCCTCTGTGTTTATTTGAACAGTAAGCCAGTGTTCCTCATGCCTAATCAATGTTGGCTGACTGGATATTAATAGTTGCCTCCACATGTTTTATCAGAGGATGGTGTATTACAGGTGCTTATCTATTTGTTATGAAAGTGTACCCCGCCGAACAGTAGTTGTTTTACTCTCAACATAAAGCGGTAAGACCAAAGTTTGAAGGGTTAGGTATTTGTAACGTGCATAATAAAATTTTTTTTTTTTTTTACTTTTAGTGTGATTATCTTATACCATCTACTGGTTTTTGAGTGACTTTTTTCTCAGTATCTGTGTATATTTTCAAAATGCATTATTTTTACATTTTTATTTTGAACCTGTTCTTTCAGTTAGTGATGCGTGGTTGGAATGCTTTCTAACATGCCTTTCCTTTATAAGCAAAATTAGCCTGCCAGGGTCTGTGCCATTTCAAAGTTTATGAAAATTTTCAACTATGGTTGAAAGATAATTTAGTATTAAAGAATTTTCCACTGACAATTTCTGTTGAAAAATCTAGTATTTTGCAGTAAATCTCTGATTTTGAATATTTTCTTGAAATTGAGGTTGGGAGGGGAAGAAATGAGTTAAGAAACTTTAAAATTCATTTTAATTGTGGTTTAGTTTGCATTTGCAGTTTGATAGTAAGCTTTATGACCTTGGGACTGTGATCTTATACTGAAGAGATTGGTGTGTGGGCTAAATGCCTCAGCATATTTCATTTTTTTAAAAAACTTCCTTTGTAATGGCTATTAGCCTCAGAAAAGTATTTTCCATTTGTAGATGTTTGGTTGCTTTAGAAAGGAGCTAAATGTCACTGTTCCTTTTCAACAATGTTGTAGAATGATATTCTGGAAATTTCAAGTTAATTTTACCTTGGAAAGCTCTTGATGCAGAGAAGTAATGATAATATGAAAAAAAGAAATTTCACTCAAGGTTACACGACAGTTCATTGGAAAGGCTTGGAGTAGAACCCAGGTTGCCTGACTATCATTTCAGTGTTGCCCATTTTCCTCTACAGCCTGCTTTCAGCAATTGATAGATGCTTCTGCTTAAAAATCAAATAAAAAATATGTGGTTCAAGTTTTTACACCTATTTTTCATATATCAGAATATATGTGTGCTTTCTAAGGTTCTTACCAAGGGCCCTTTTTATTTTTTTTTAATTTTGCTTTATTCTTTGCTTTGTTTCATGTCTATTCAATTTTATTTATTCCATGTTTTCTTTTTGTTTTGTTTCTGTTTTTAGTTGTGTCTGGTAAGTTGAAATTTTATTGGCCATCTTCTAATCATCGTATCACTGTGACGGGAACTTCTCCTCCCCTTCCCATCCATCCCCTTCCATGTCCTTCAACCAGTCAGCTCCCATCTTTTCCTTGTTACTGACAAGACACATCGCACAGAATAAATTCTGCAGGAAGTATGGGTAACTTAATGGCAAAGAGAAAGGTAATGGGTTGTAACTTTCTGTCTGTTTCTACATGATTTAACAAGTTGAATCCTAATGTTATCTTCCTTCAGTGACTGCATTGGTTGAACTTCAAAGTGTTCTATAAAAATTAGTTTTTTAAAGGTCTCAAGGATAGAAGTTGTTCTTTCCTTAAGTGGATTATTATTTCAGCATCTATTACAGTATATTCATCACATACCATACATATGTGACCCAAGGTGTGAAAGCAAACGGAACTTAAAAAAAAGACTGTGAAAATACTTCCAGTACAGTAAACATTGAATGGAATTTAAGAACAAAGTTTCATTTAACTCTATTTTAATTCTTCTGATATTGAAGCTAATAGGAGTTGTATTATTTACCTTAAAGGCAATTGATTTAGAATAATACACAAATGCATTATACACATATATATATATTTGGGATAATATACATGCAAAATACGTATTTAGAATAATACCTAGAGAAACTTACACCTATTTACATTTTATAAATTCTACCATGGTTACCTCAAAGACTGAATTTCCCCTCATTTTTTGTCTTCAGTAGTCCCTGAATGGTCAGCTTCAGGTACTAGAATCACAAGCATTCAGCTATTTCTCCAGTGGTCAGGACAATTTTAATCTCTTTGTAGCTGTGCTCATCCTCAAGTTCAACAAAATCTGAAACCTTACAAATCCTCTGCACTAGCACAGGATTTAGAAACCCTCAGTTCCATTTTCTGTGACATTGTGTCACAGAGTAGCACAGAACCAGGCAAGCCTTAAATTTAACTGTATGCTAAATTTATTCTTGTTGTTAGAATCCAGCAGCATAACAAAGGTGCTTCACCCTCATCTCCATTTTCCCCATCATACCTTACAATCCTGTGGCAAACCCCCAACAATTTCACCTTCCATTCTAAATTAAACATGATGTCATACCGAAGTCTTCCCACAGCTTCCTGCAAGGTATTGAATGAATGTTTCAGAGCTAAATGTTTTGAAGTCTGCTAGCTACTGTAGGTGTATCTCACCTTCACTTTGGGTTGTTTCTTATCTAACAAGATTCTATGGAAGGTACCATTTGCATCCAAATGTAAATGATAATGTATCGTGCTTTTTTGATACAGTATTATATATTGAAAAAATTCCTCCCAAAGCAGGGGGGTTGTAGGAATAGTATATTCTAATATGAACTCAACAGGGAGCAGAGACACAAGGCAAGAGGAACAGATAACTGAAAGTATTGGCCTGCACAAATACTGAAAGCAATTTTTTTAGACAGAACTTTAAGAGTTACTGAATTAATTCTAGGTAAAGCTACAATTACTTGATTTTTGTAAAACACATTGAGTGATAGCTTTAAATTATGTGATTCAGCCCCTTTTTAAAGAAAAATCTTGTAAATACGGAAGTGTTTGTAAGGAAAAAAAACAAACACCAAAACCATTTATTAAAGTCAGATTCAAAACTTTCCCTTTCTTCTCAACCCAAATAAGGGGGAGAGAATAATTAGTTTTGGACAGATGATCAGAAGGAATTGGAAATGAATAAGTAAATGGACTTCCATTTAATGCACGTTTTTCGAGAACTGAGAGTTAACAGCCTATAAAACAAGCTAGATTATTTTTTCTGTGCTAGCCTCATGAAGATATCTAGTGCTGTCATCTGTGCTGCATTTTTTTTTTTAGTGACTGACATGATTTTTTGATGTTCTGTTTACTACTGGGTGAAGAGGTTGTTGAAATCTGTAGAAGTCAAACAGTTTGGACAATGCTGGCAGTATTTGTAATGTTAGGCTGAGCAGATGTTTCAGGTGGGCCTTCATTTGCATATATATTTTGTTTGAACATGCCCTTGCCTATGTAAATGAATAAGACATTTAGCTCTGCTTTTGCTTTAAATTCATTCCTTTTCAGTAATTGGACTGAAGATTTTAAATGGTTATAATTTCTTCAATAGTATTTATGGGGCTTTTGACTTCAAACTTTTTTGAGACGCCAACTACATGAAAAGTCACTTTTACAAGCAATTAAGGGCTTTTTCTCTCCTCAGCTTTCCTAAATGAAAGGTGATGACTATTGTGCATGTAAGCCATGAATTCACATAGTTACTCAACAGTGTTTGTTGCAGCCCTTGGCAAAGTGTGGCCAGTGGGCACATAGTCCCTCAAAGATTTTTCCATTCTGATTCCATTCTAAGGAGCTGGGCTCAATGACCCTTACAGGTCCCTTCCAACTTGGGATATTCTATGACTTGCAGCCATAATCCTCCTTTAAAAACCAAATTGTAACAGATTTGTTCGTATTGGTGATGGTTGCTCTGCAAGTTTTCTCCTTAAGTTGGGAAAGTAAGTAAGGGACTTACTTTCTCATAGAAGTTGTCACTAATAAAAGCAAATGATGCACAGTCAGAGTTTTAAATGGGGGTCCAGCAACAGAGAAGATGAGCTGAATGATGCTGAAGCTCTGGCTGTTAGAGACCGATGTGTTTGTGCTGCCTCTGCTTATTATAGAAACTTAACTATTCTGGTTTGCACCATTTAAACTCAGTAGGCAAATTGTGCTTTCAAATAGGCTAACTTTGGTCTTCTGATAGCAGTGTGATTTATTCTTTTTTGGTATTTTCCTTTCAGAGCCTCCACAGTTTGTTGTGAAGCCTCGAGACCAGGTAGCTGCACTGGGGAGAACAGTGACTTTCCAGTGTGAAGCTACTGGAAACCCCCAGCCAGCCATCTTTTGGCGGAGAGAGGGAAGTCAGGTAAAACAGACTTTCTGTCCCTTCTTCCTGGCAGTTTCTTGAAGACATGATGTTGAATGAGAGAAAAATATTTTAATTATTGTTTTAAAGATGTGGAAAATAGATCTGGAGCTTGAACATGCTCGATATTTCTTCTCTACTTCTGTCACGTGCGTGCTAGATGATGTCATCCTCACTAGAAGGGACATCTATGTTTTGCTCCATCTCCCATTTTCTCCATGAATGTAAAAATAACTTTATGAAACAACTAGAAACATTCCACGTTTCACTGCTATGAAAATCTTTTTCACCTAACAGGGAGAACTTTAAAGAGATGAAGAGGTGACTGATGCTGAAGTTTGTTTGAACTCCCAAACATTCCCAGATTTTCAGAAAGTTTGGCTCTGGGTTTATGGTGCAGCTATTAGTTTGCCACGTGTTTGTGTGTGTCTGGCGAATTAAACCATATGGTGTATTGATCTGCATCGCTGCACGAGTAGGACACTAGTTTGGGACTAAGGAGATCTACTTTCCCAGTCAGTCAATTGGCTGACATGTCATACCTGAATAAGGCATTTTTTCTCCCAGCTTCCTGGTTTGAATGGGAGGGGAAAATATGTTCGGCTTCTTTATAAAGAATCTTGAAAGCCAATGGTTGAAACACAATATAGCACAGCAAGAGAATCACAGTTTTCTTTCAGAGTCATCTTTTGAAGGAGGGATGTGGCACAAAGTATTCTTTATTGGGAGGAAAGAAGGAATATGGGATTCTGGTTTTCCTGTGCATGAAGGAATGAATGGTACAAAAGCGTATGACAGGGTTCTTTGTGTTGCAAAACAATAGGGCAGGGAAATTGAGAATGCTTAGAGACTGACTCCTATACTCCATTTGCAACATTTCTGCTGAAATATAGAAGTACAACTATACTAGTAACCACATTTAGATGATAATCTTCAAAGACAGAAGTACATGGGTATAAAATGTTTGTATTTTTGTATGACCTGGGCTTTGTTTTGGTTTTTTGCCAAGTATTGTCCAGTACATCATTTTTCTGGCTCATTTTTGACTCTGATGAGTAGTGATCACTTGTGATGAACAAGGGAACTGGAGAAGGAGGTCAATGAATAGGGTTGCCTAATACTGAAGTAGAAGATATTGTGCCCCATTCCTTTGGGTGCTTTTTGAAAATGCAAAACGTAGTTAGGTAAGATAGAGAGATATAAAACAGCCTCTGTGACTTTCAGGTATTCTCATTTACAAATTGTTCACCCAGAGGTAGAAATTTAAAACCACAGTATTTGAAGTAACAGACTTGTACTATTATGGTTGCAGTTCTGACTTTTGACCACTGTTGGTAAAATACTATGTACTTCATACCAAAACTATCTATGTAGAAACTGGCATAGAATTTAATTCTATATTATATGGCTCATTATAGATGATTACTATGACTACGCTATGATTAGAGAGACCTAAACAGCATCTCTTTTTAAAAAACTATTCCATTCTTAGGAAGTTGAAAGTTAAAATACAAATAAGTAAACCAACATCTGCATTTAAATGAAATAAATAGAATACCCTGGAGAAAGTTCTAAAAAAGGGTGTTAAAGCAAATTACCTAGGTTCACCACAGTTGCTTGCACCATTGTGGTATCTGCACATATCAGATCTTCGCTGGTGCCTGTTAAACTGTGTAAAGCCCAACATTGACCACAGAAGGTGTCTCAGAATACTTACACAGTTATATGTGCATATGTGCACCTATTTTATCATTAAAAAATCCTATAAAAGCTGTTCATATTGTGCTATAGACATGTTTAAGATATGAAGAGCAGACTGTTTTATGTATAATGGAAAAGGATTAATATGTTTAGATATATTTAAGTTAAGATTATTGCTGTTTGAATTTATTTAACCCTTTTTTTCCCCACTTTCTTTCCTATACATCTTATAGAATCTGCTTTTCTCGTACCAGCCCCCTCAGTCATCCAGCCGATTTTCAGTTTCCCAGACAGGTGACCTCACTATCACCAACGTCCAGAGATCTGATGTTGGGTACTATATCTGCCAGACTTTAAATGTTGCGGGAAGTATCATAACAAAAGCCTACTTGGAAGTTACTGATGGTAACGATACCTTTATTTTGTCATTCTAAACTTTTTACTTTCATTTTAAGACAGCGGTGTGATGATGTGACACTACTTTCGTATCTGCTTCCGTGAATGTGGATTGCATGTGTCTTTGAATGTAAAAATCCTTTTTTGGCCATCTCTGTTAGGAGTTTAAGATTTTGAATACTGTGTCACACAATATTTCTATTTTGCATTTAGTAAGTATACTTCAGTTAATGGACTTTTGTCAGATCTGTTAATTTATCTGGCTCTTTTTTAGCTTAGTTAACTTTCAGATTGCTTGTTGCCCAGCTCTTTATCCCTATTAGTATGTTTCCGTTTGCGTAACATCTCTATTTACCCGTTTTTCCCCTTTTTTTCAATATTGCTGTATAGCAAGGTAAAAAAACCCAGTCTGTGTGGAAGTCAGTAGAACATATGAATTAATATTATCCTGCATTCCTTTTAAGGAGCAGTTGGGACAAAATAGAAGATGAAAAAGCTACAGGTAGCATGACTCCAAGCAGTATATATGCTGGTGTGAGGCCAACTTGCCAATTGTCAGAAATACTTCATATTTTTAGTGACAAAGATAGCCAGGAAAGGTAATAATCTCAGTACTTACAGAAAAAGAGGGTAAGCGCAGTCTGTGGAGAGACTTAGAGGGGTGGGAAGCTGTTGTCAGAGAGGAGTTTCCATAAAGAAGGCTTTTGCCCTATAGGAAATGTAGAAATAATGCAGTAGTAGTGACACGCCATGAATCTGGAGAATAAAATTGTTTATTTACACCTACTGAATTGAGATTGTTTGGAGTAATAGGACTGAATCCTTTCAGGTTTCTCAGAAATGGTAAGCCACATTTCTTAACCCACTTTTATTTGTTTACCATTGTGGAGAAGGCTATGGCAAGGTGGGAAAAAAATTTAAAAAGGAAATTAACGTAAGGACCTTAACCTTACGAGTTTTTCTCTTAATGACCTATGCCATCTGAACTTGGAAAAAATAAATTTCATTTAAGTATATTACCTTTATTGTGAATATAAGCTCTGGATTGATTTGGTGGATAGTTGTTTTGCATAGTGTCTTGGGACAGTAATTTTTTTTGTACTTTTGTAAAAGTGAAGGCAGGATATGCAGAATGATACCCTAGTATTCCCAAAGGTAATAGAAGTTGCCGTCAACTTCAGTGGCACTTAAAATTACCATGAATTTCCGTGGCATTAGTTCTCTTCTGTAGAGCACAGATCAGTCAGCCCCTTACCATTGACAACTGCAAAGCTCTTTAGAAACTTGTCAAAGTTAAATACAAACTGTACGTGACCTTAGTTTGACTGTCTCTGCAGAGAAAGATACTAATGGCCTCGCAATGCATTGCAGTGCTTTGCAACAGGTTGGGACAAGAAGTAGAGGATAAATTATGCAGTTGAGAACACAGTGTCAATTGAACATGCAAATGAAATTACAGGAGTTGGAATTTAGCCAAGAAGAGCAGTCCTAACACCCTGTCTGTTGTTATGAAAAATAATTTAGCAATATCTGATGTTCACAAATTATCAGAACTTCAGGTTTGTATTTCAGCTACCAAACCAGTTTTTAATTTACATTGAGCCCTCATGACACTGTTGAACAGATTTATGTCAGTTAAGGTTGTGGCTATTTTCCCATCATCAGTCCGTGTCATGTTGGACGGTACAGGTAGAGCAGGTCACTGAAACACAAGAAGATAGCTTTTACCTCTTTTTCATGGTTATGCACTGGATAATGGAAAAAAGACCTCATGTAGGCAATCATTCTTTTTTCTGTCACTACTGAGACTGCTTTATACCTTTCAGTGCACAGTTATTAAATAAACCATCAAGAACATAAATTTTCATTGTGTGAAAGATGCATTAAATTGATGCAAACACACTGCAAACTAAAAGTCTGAAACTACTGGAAAAATATTGCGTGGTTGAAAATTTTTAATATGGTCACATTCGTTAGCTTTGTGTTTGCTTTACCCTACTGCTAGGCATCTCGCAATGAGCAAACAGAACCGAGATGAGTTGATGGTACAGAATCAAATTTTTTGAAGAAGTAGAGGTTATCTGCTGCCTGCTTACCTCTGAATGCTGAAAGTATGGATTCGGTTATACAGGCCTGCTACATGGTAGAAGATGAACAAGTGAAATCTGCGCCTTGACAAAGAATTTGGGAAATCCTTTCTCATTCCATTATCACTTTATAAAGACATTGGGATTAGAGAATGCCTAGCAGATTCTCCTATGTAATGTGTAATGCTTCTTTACTTTCTGAACATACCGCGTTGTGTATTGTTTTAAAATTCCGTAGTTGTGCATCATTGTAATGCACCCTGCCCTGAATAATGCATGCCTCCAACTTTAATTACTTGTTTAATTATCTTCAGTTTGTTCAAAAGCCTCAAGCAACTGCTGTTGCTTAGATGATTAGAAAATTGCTTCCAGTTGCAGAAATCTCTTTCCTGTTGTTTCTCCTGGCAGTGATTGCAGACCGGCCTCCCCCTGTCATTCGACAGGGTCCTGTGAATCAGACTGTAGCTGTAGATGGTACTTTAGTACTGAACTGCGTGGCCACAGGCACTTTAATGCCCACTATCCTCTGGAAAAAGGATGGGATCCTCATTTCTACCCAGGACTCTCGCATCAAGCAGTTGGAGACAGGAGCATTACAGATCCGATATGCCAAGGTAGCTCGAACCGGCAAACAGGTTTTCTTGTTTGTTTCACTTCTTTTTTTTCACCTCCAGGCTCTTTTGATGTAGTAAATGCTACATTTAGAATTAATGAAATGTTAAATAGTTGTATTAAAATATTTAATACTTCATGCTTTCAGTAGTTCATTCTTTATGCTTAACACCTTGTCTTATCCTGCCTAGGGCACATTATTTCAGATTTGATAAGGAAAAATGCTTTTAAGAGGTATTAATTAAGGGAATTATTTGATACTTAAAACATGAAGGGAAAAGCAAAACTTGTATTTTAGTAAGACGACTTTTTAAATTATTTGGGCTTTAGCACTAATAGATTAAAATGATCTAATTATTTCAAATATTTTTAAAGAAAACTTCTGTTTAGCATGCTGTAGTGAGAGAGCCATGTACACAGCTTTTTTCTAAACAGTTTTTAAAGTTTAAACATATTCACTTGTCAGTGTAAACATAGCTTAAAATGGTTAACCACCTGTCAAATACTTGGCTTCCTTAGGAAATTATAGCAAGTCCCTGGTCAGTATTGCTGGTCATGCCTCACATGCTGTAAAATGTTTTAAAATGTTAAGTTTGAGCATACTGGCTCTTCTCTGCTATCTTTCCTGTGGTTTGAAATGTAGTAATTTTTGAAAAATTAGGCTGAGTGCATCACTTTACTGTGTTCCCTAGAGTTGCCCAGTTACCTATTACAAGTTACGCTGGCTTAGAATTTGAACCTCTGATTTTTGAGCACTTCCATTCAGCTCATCTGCTGAGGCTGGGACCTTAGGAGGATAACATTTCTTTCAGGGAGGAAGAAAAGAAACTCTTTTGAAATGTGATTAAGTCACATATGGACAAATAATCCAACATTCAGAACTGGATTAGAATCGCATATGGAGATTCTTTTTTGGGTTTGCTGTAGAGTGAAATTTACGCAGGGAACCCCATATGTACAAGGCCCTGTGCAGTATTGAAGCTTTGTTTTGAGGATGATGTGCTCTCCAGTGCTGCAGTCCAGACAGATCCCCAGGCATTATTAAGGCAGAAAGTTGACAGTTGCGTGGGGTTTTGTCATCTGAGTTCTTGCTCAATTTATTTGGTAGGACCTCTGCAGACTGACGAATAAATGCTACAAGAATTGGCCTTCGGTTTAGTCATTACAGAATAGGTAACATTAAATTAGAATCTGCAGCTTTTCCAGTTCTTTAACGAATGCTCAGAAATAAGTATCCATTTTCATTTTACAGCACGAGAAATCATACCTTCTAATCAAAGAAGTTTCTGGTTCAGAGTTTTTGCAGCCTAATACATTTATCCATATTCATGGGGGAACATGGAGAGCTGTAATTGCTTTTCTAGCCCACTGAGTGCCTGATTGTTTCAAATATTTATTCTTCTCTTTTCTCCCTCAGCTGGGCGACACTGGTCGGTACACCTGCATTGCTTCAACCCCAAGTGGCGAAGCTACGTGGAGTGCATACATAGAGGTCCAAGGTAAATCAATTAGGGTTTCTCTGCATGGAGAAAATACATAAAGGAAAATCAGAGATCGAAATGCGGAAGTTATCTGACTTTGTCATAAATTGCCAGGGCAGATGTGAACAGCATTTCACTTACAGCTGCTTCCTGCCTGTACTCAGCATTTCTCTCTCCTTTGTTAGAGTTTGGAGTCCCGGTGCAGCCGCCAAGACCCACTGACCCAAACTTGATTCCTAGTGCTCCATCAAAACCCGAGGTTACAGATGTCAGCAGAAATACAGTGACATTGTCATGGCAACCGAATTTGAATTCAGGTGCAACACCGACCTCTTACATAATTGAGGCCTTCAGGTATACGAGCCGCGTGCGATCTCCCTGTACATACGCTTATGCATAATATGTTGTTAAAGAAGCACATGCTAACCTCCTGTTGTGTCTCTGTTATCCTTAGCCATGCATCTGGTAGCAGCTGGCAAACTGTAGCTGAAAATGTGAAAACAGAGAGTTTTGCAGTCAAAGGGCTAAAACCTAATGCAATTTATCTATTCCTTGTGAGGGCAGCTAATGCATATGGACTAAGTGACCCCAGCCAAATATCTGATCCAGTGAAAACTCAAGGTAAGCTTTTGATGCTGAACATTTTGGGTGTCCACAGTGGCTGTCACTGTTGACAGCGCCACAAGTTTGGATGTCAGACAAGTTGACTGAGCAATACCAGATGCAGGAATTCTGGTAGCGTTCAACTGTCTGCCTATTCTGGTTATTATATGTACTAGCTAGTAAAATACAGAGTTTGAACTTGCATTTCTCTAACGTAGACTCTGAAAGATGCTTAGGCAGCATGTTGCATTGCCTGAGGGAACCCTAGTATCTCTTATCCAGAGATAGTTGTGTCTTGCAGAATAGCTCTTGTTAGCTACAAAAGTAATCTCTGATTTTTTAAGTTATCACGTAAATCCTCACATTCCATGGAAATGTTATTATGTCCAGTGAATCAAATGAGGCTTAAGATTGAGACAGAGAGAGAAACAGCACATCATCTAATTTGGTTTCTGCTGCATTAGGAAAGACAGAAGTTTAAAATTTAAAGGAATTTGTCATCATGAGCCAGTAACGAAGAGGTTTTGGCAATATATTATAAGTCTTTCAACAGTACAACTGTTGAGAGTAAAACAGTGGGGAAGAGAGACAATGCTTACAGATAGCCAACTGGAAGAAAAGGCCGAGTAGCAGGGGATGAAGGAGTCATCCACTGACTCCAGCTATGGACTGAATCCAGCTACGTAAAATTTAAGACAACTTTGTGTTCACTGCAGAAAATAAATCACTTATGATGATGTACAGGGAATAATGCATTACAACTTTGCAGCTTGCATTCTTCCAGTAGAAAGACTGAAAATGTTAAGAAGGGAAAAACTGGACATATTCTCTTTCAAAGTAGAAGTGCTAGAGATCATCTCTTTATTCTGTGTTTCCTCCTTGTTGGAGGAATTGATCCATTGGCTCATTAAGAGTGCCTGTGTTGTATGTTTGTTTCTTTGTTTGCATAAGTAAGTACATGTTTGTTTTTGAAAGGAGGAACCTTAGAGTCTTTGGTGACTTTTCATTGTTTCTGAAGTTGATCTGAAAGTAACTCATTCTCATCTCCCCCGAGGAGTGAACAATTTCACATTGCTGTATGTTTTTATTATGCATTTCTCCTGATAAGTGACAATCTCAGTGGATGTATATAGACAGCAGAGTCACGGCCACTTGGAAAACAGTGATTGTGCGGGGTCCTAAATCTGTTACCAAGGCGAGATTTAGTAACATTNTAGTGATTTCTGTATTCCTGGGAGTAGGGCAACACGTGTTACTATGTAGGCAGGCTGAAACGTTCTGCACCAGTCCGCTTTTTAGGCAGTGTGGTTTCATTCGGGGTCTGAAAGTCCCAGATGTACTGATCACTGACTTGACTCTGATAAACAGTGAATGAAGCAGAATGTTCCNTTCACTGAGCAGAACTGAATGGTTTGTACTGGATGGAAAAGCTTTGCTGTCCTTTGGGCATCTAGTAGAGCTCAAGACCCGAGAACCACACAAAGCCTGAGTGAAAGTAACAACCAATAGATAAAATTTTCATCAATTGGTAATCAAGTGTCAAGTTCTTTAAAGCACTTCCGCGCTTCTTCCAGTACGGTTTCAGTTTTGTGTTAAGTTGTGGTCTAGCTAAGTAAGTTAAAATATTTCCCCATTCACTTTTGTCTAGCAGGTGGTATAATCTTGTCCTAAATGCATATCCAGACCAGGAACCTAACATACCTTCATCTTTACACTTTACTAACATTAACAACAACATGCCTAAATGTTCTTACTGACAGTCTCTGTCTTGGAAGCTTGGAGCCAAAACAAGAAAACACACATATTGGTTGTATAGCACAGATGTGCAAATGGCTGAGGCTATTAATAGTTTGATTCATATTGCAGATGACTCATTTTTTATGACTAGCAAAGATAGAACTAATTATTTCACTGACTTTACTGTTATATTCTAAGCAGGGTGATATTTAGGCAACTCTGCAAACAGAAGCTTCTATCTTTAATGCTTTCAGACTTTGGGGTGGGGGAAATACTCTGATAAATGGACTGTTTGGTGGAACATACTGCATGTGGATACAGCAGTGACTCAATGGAGGGTTTTTTGGCTTTGTTGTTTTGTTGTTATCACTGTTCCTTGCTAAGAATCCAGATTTGTCACCCACTGACTGCATGCTAACCTCAGTTTGCTTCTTTAATTTTGAAGAAATTCCATGTAAATATGTTGAGGAAACTGTATGATAAAAGTTAAAAGTGACATAAGCTTTGCATCCCCAAATGGGAACTACATTTCTGGAAAGAAACTTGTCCTCATGCCATCTTACAATGGTTTTTTTATTATTTAGACAAGACCAAAAGCTGGTAAACTGAGAATATGACCCCCATTCAAAAAGCATGCTTTACAACTGTTGCACTTGCATTTATTAATTGTCTTCTGTAACAGCATCAACTGCGTTATCCAAACCTTGGCTTTCAACATAGTCAACAAACCTACAGAGTTGTAAGGTAGTTGTAGTTGTACATAAATATATACACAATTTCTGTGTACTCTCTCTCTGGCACTTCTTGTAAGCAGAGAGGTATGGAAATTTTCAAGGTCTTCAGAGAACAGAACCCTTGAAGATTTCCCCATCCTTGCATAGTCACCCGCAGGGGTCAGGTAGGCAAGTAGTAGTCTGGAGCAAAGTTTATGTAATTAATTACTCTGGATCTGGAATTAGATTAATTAAAAAAAAAAAAATCACTGTAAGTGCTTTTCATGAATTTCGCAGTCTGTGATTTTTAGCCATAGTCAGCATGGTAGTTGTTTAAAATGAAGTGTTCAAAGAGAGGTGTATGACATCAATACAGAAACTATGTTACTCTGCTGTCCATAGTACATGTATTTTTTAGACACCCTATTACTGATTGCTCTGTGAGTTTTATATGTCTGACAGTCATTCCGTGTCAGTTAAATATGCTTTTCGAGGGCTCTGCATGCAGAAAATATGTGTTTCCATTGCATTAATGCATATTTTGAGAGGAATTTGTCCCTTCATGCATATGAACAAATCTTTTAGCTGTAAGATAGACCAAATGCTAGAAGAGCCAGACAGCATTCAGCTGTGCTCTGCCTCCTGCTTACAGAAGTCACTTGCCATCAGAGAAGCTGCAGCCACATGACTACTCCTCCTTTTCTTCAGCTGTTGCATTTCTTTTGTGATTTAAAACCAGTAAGTTTGCCCGTGAATTTATCTGAAGATACAGCTTCTGCTTTTGCCATTCTTTGTAGGTTTCCTGGTCTCTTGGAATTTGCAATGGGTAATAGAACATTTTCTCCTCCCAGCAGGAAAGAACAGAGATGCTGCTGTAATCTTTTACCAAAGGCATCCCCAAGCATGGTTTTTCATTTTATGCAACATTTCCCTTCTGTTTCTCTCTGTCAAAGAAAGTGCAGTGCATTGATTTGGTACTACCTAAGCATTGGTGATTTGCCTGGGAAAACACCATGTATAGGTTTTTCTTACATAATTTGGAAGTACTTAGAGTAAACTTCATTAGTGATAGCATCATATACTTTATGATATATTCATTTGTATTTAGATATACTTATTTTAACGATGATATACACTTGTGAGAATGGAATCTTAAATTATTACAGATGTTCCACCAACAAGTCAAGGTGTGGATCACAAGCAGGTCCAAAGAGAACTGGGTGATGTGGTACTACATCTGCACAATCCTACTATCCTTTCTTCTTCCTCAATTGAAGTTCACTGGACAGTAAGTAAAAATCTTTATCATGGAGGTGGTTATGGTATACTGCTGAATTGTGCTGTTTGACTGCAGTGGAGTCACACTTTAAGAAGCTATGTGGTTTGTATGCTTGCAGATGTTTTTCTCTGGAATGAGTGCTACTTGGGCTTTGCTTTCCTACTTCCTTAGGTTTTGCCACATTTTCACCATTTTATGTCTCTACTGTAGAGAGTGCTGCTTACAATATGGTGAGAGTTTCAGAGTCCTCCTCTGGAAGCTAAAGGACTGATCAAAGCCTTCTTAAGTCATGTCATTTGAAGCTTTTGCACTGCTTTCAGTAGGAAGTGTGTCAGTCCCCTAATGAGATAACATGGGCACTTCCCCGTCTGTCAGTCACCAGTGGAGAGAAATACTGCATAATTCTGTTTGAAAGTGTTGCCTCCATCCTACGTGCACACTGAGAAACGCACCCAAACCCATATAACCTCATCTGAACCTATGCTTTCCCAAGTGCTATGAGTATGCACGGTGCAGGGAGAAGAGACAAGAAGGGCAAACGGGTTTCGGATGTTATGCTGATGTAGCTGTGGTGGGAGGAAGCAAGAGGCTGGCCACGTGGGGGATATAGCAGAGGAAATGAGAAAATCAGGAAACAATACTGTGGGAGTCCTGAAGCAAGCGGAGTGGGAACATACATGAAAAAGTTTCAAGTAGGCTTAGAGGGCTGAGGCTTCAGTGAGAGAAAGGATTAGAAGTGGCTTACAGTGGGAGACACGTGGAAATCAAGAGGTAGAAATGAAGAGAAAGAACAACACAGGAAACTGCAAGTATCAAGCAATGAGATAAGGTAATGTAATTGAAAGAAAAGCAGTTTTAAAATAGAATGCATAAAGAAAAAAAAAGGGGGGGATAATTATACCAGGTGCAGGAAGAAGTCCAAAGGGAGAGAGCTTTGAGGTCTTTTTAGGACTGCCATCTGAACAAGTCAGTATATTGGCAGGGACGGTGTAGGAGAGCACAAGGTGTAGCCCCTGCCATGGCAAGGCAGAGCATTTTGAACAGGAACAAAAGGCGTTTTGACTTTGTAGAAGAGCCCTAGCCCAATGGAGTCCTGGTCCATGACCAAAGCTCCTCGGTGCTGCAGGAGTACAAATAATACCTGCTGTGTTGCACAGCAATTACACTGTCACTTGCAGTACGGCCACCTGCAGCAGGCAAGCTCCTGTTTTAACTAATAACCTTAAAACGTCTTTGAGGTTTCTAGCACGATTTTGTTTGACCTTTACTTACAGAACAACCTTTTCCAGACAGGCAGTTTTTTGTCAGTCTCTTGGGTGGCCTGTGGCTTCTCTGTAATTTCAAAAATAAGCATTACCTCAGTTTCAGCTAACACACGCATTCTTTATGTGATTATTAAAAATGAAACATGTTGCTTTTTGGAGTAAAACTGCAAGTAAACAGTTTTATTGTATCACTGTATGAGACTTCTGAAAATAGGGAAAATCTGATGCACTTTTGAAAATTTTGTTGTTGTTGGACTTGCTTATTCATCAGAAACTGAAACCGGTAACTAAAAGGTGAGATCACTTCTGTAAGATAGCTTTCTGTTTCAGTTATGGCCAAACCCGCTGAGTCCCACTGTTGTTTACATTAAGACCTCTTTCTCCGTACACGTGATATAAAATGACCTCGGCCTAAGAAGCACTCAGAACCATGGAGCATCATTTTGATCTGCTTTTCCAAGTCCCATCCGTGTTACCATGCTGAGTTTTGTGAGCCTCTTGAGAGGGCTCTCCAAGCAGCCCCTTCCCTCCACTGGGTGGGAGGGCACAGAGGCAGTGCTGGGACAAAGCTGCCTGCTGCCAGAGCCCAGCCTGGTCCCAGCTGTGGAGACCGTGCCGGCTGGCTGCCCTGGCAATTCTCTTTCTCCGGGAGGAATCCGGCGGGAAGTGGTGCTCATTTCATGGCTTTTGGGAGGCTTCCACTCCTCCTCGGGGGAGTTGGCAGGCTCTCTCTTTGATCTCTGCATTCATCACCCTGAGTTGTGGAGCTGGAGATCCCCTGCCCTCGCCCATCCCGCTTTCCCCGTGTGCCCCCTGCCCTGCCGGGTGGATTCGGGTGGGCAGAAGTCTGGCCTGTGCTGAGCTCCATTGCTCCACGGCTGCAAAGCCTGTGCATTTCATGGAGCTGGGGCGTATTATACAACTCCGTTATTCCCCTTTAATGCCTCCATAAATCCACAGGAACCAGCACAGTTCTACCAGCAGCAAACAGATTGATGCACTTGTGAATCAGGCCCGTAATTTGCTGTGATGCAAGGAGCCTTTATCTGCTTTGGCAGTGTTGTTTACTTTGGATAAAATGAATGGATAGTCCAAGGACCATGCGTAGCTTCACAGACATCATTCCCGGTTCGTATTTGTTAAAGGATATGTTGTGTGTTCTGCTGTCTTGCCAGGTGGACCAGCAATCCCAGTATATTCAGGGATACAAAATCCTGTACCGGCCCACGCCAGCATCCTATGGAGAGTCAGAGTGGTTAATCTTTGAAGTGAGGACTCCAACCAAAAACAGCGTTATCATTCCTGAGCTGAAGAAAGGTGTAAACTACGAAATCAAGGCCCGCCCTTTTTTTAACGAGTTTCAGGGAGCAGATAGCGAAGTGAAATTTGCAAAGACCCTGGAAGAAGGCAAGTAGGAGCCAGACTGTCTTCGTCTTCCCTGTTTGAAGTAGTAATCTGGCCTGCTTTCCTCTGATACGTTCGTTATTTGATTTTGTTTGAAGTGCGTGCTCTTTGAGAACAGCAGTCTGCGGCAGAGGAGGCTGTGTTGGACTGATCATTATGTGAATTGTTTGGTGACACAGAAGTAAATATTCAGAACCACGCACAAGAGACGGAGAGAGAGGGATGTGCAAAAATCCCCTCCAACACACAATGGGAAAAGCGCTTTTTATCTTCACTGCAGTGTGCGCTCCTCCCTGCTGAGTTCGTGGTCTGGTCACAAGTGACTTCTGTCAGATTCAAGCACTTGCTAATCACTATCTGGAGTAGGTAGCAGACACCACAGAAATCATCAAAGCGCTATAGCTGAGGGAATGGAAACCACATTTTTAGAAGGCTTTTATATCTGAATCAATCAGTAAGACAAAATGAAAGGATGAATGAGGGCAACAGATATAGTGGACTAAATTATGTATTTCCATCTCATACATGTGCTACAAAGAGAAGGTTCATGAAGCTCTGCCTGTTGTTACTGCTCAGGCATAATAAGTATGCAAGATGGGCAGTGCCTCTGAATAGGGATTTCGGTGCCTCTGTTGGGATGTGCAACCTTTTCACTTCTCTCTTCCCTCTCCCGGACAAATGCCATGCAGCTCTGGTTTATAGCTGTGAGTGGTTTAAGAGGTGTGCTTAACTGCATTCATCCTAAGCATCAGCTAAGCGTCCAGTTTTTAGAAAGACTATTTAAAATGTAAAACATAAATTATTACTGTAAACGTGTTAACACATTCTGTCCTGATTTTAATAAGGTTTGTATTACTCATTATTTACACACTAGAGGAACTGAGATTTAGCATTCTGTGGGGTTCAATTTATAGACTATTTTTCAAAACTTTTGATCCTGGGTGAGATGATTTGAGGCCATTGAGGAATTCAGTGTGCAGGACTGTGACATTGAGGTAATGGGTGTCTTTGAGTTTGGAGAACCTTGTGACAAATGTGACTTTTCCTGTCCGCAGAACTCTGGAGCCTGGTTGCAGGTTCACTCTCCTTCTGTATCATTCTATATTGCGGGCAAGAACTGCCCTCAGTGAAGGGTGGTGCATAAAAGAATGTGTTTATGTAGCCCAAAAAACATCTTCCCCTTCAAAAAGCTCCCTTCTGCGTGTGACAAGCTTAACTGTTCAATCCTTCTTTCCAAACAAACAGCTCCTAGTGCTCCACCTCAGAGTGTTTCCGTAACTAAGAACGATGGGAACGGGACAGCAATCGTGGTCACCTGGCAGCCGCCCCCTGAGGACAACCGGAACGGGATGGTTCAAGAATATAAGGTACTGCTGGCATGCCTTGATCCCCTGGCAGAAGGCATGATGGCCAGGTGGTGACAGATGGGGTTGTTCGTGGACGCTTGGCTCCATCTCCTGGTTACTCAGAGCAAATGAGATAGAAAATCACATCTTTGAATCAAACTCCGTATTTATAATTCTGTCTGGAATGGTAGAAGGGAATTAAGAGAGCCTCCGTGAATCAAAGCAAAGGGTCAACACTCTAAATTAAAACAACCACCTTCCTGCCTTCGTTATAACTTGAGAAATGTGCACAGAAATAGAGAGAGAACCATACCTGTTTGAGAACTGTTTTGTGACTCAAAGACATTGGCAGAGGTAGTAAATATATACAGGCTTAATGAGTTGAAAAGCTCAGGGATAATGTTTAACAATGTTAAGATCTGAGTAAATTATGCGTAACTGGGTAGTTAAAACAAATAGAAAACTTTCAAGTAAATAATGTGCTCTTATAATAATAAACGTATTTAGTGTATAGAAATTTTTATTTTCTTTCACACAAACACAGTTCTTATTGTACTGTTTAAACAAGTTATGAGTACATTATAAAACATATCTGATGTTCGTTTTGCAACATACACTGTATTTATTTTCAGTTCAAATTGTTTTGCGATAATTTACATACCAAAGTGAGTGAAGCTTATTTTACCTATGCAAACTACAGACCTTTTAAGTGTCTAGTTTTGGGTATCAAGTGAGCTTTATAGCCATGGAGAGGCAGGATCTTTGGTTTCAGTCTCCTGCAAATGCGCATTATTGAGAAAATTTTTCAAATGGGGATGTCCTGATTATTTTTCAGGTTAAAACACTGTGCTATAGACATATATTGCTAGCCACCAAAACTCATTCTGCTTTTTTTTTTTCTTCAGTAGAAGTGGGAAAGGGAAGAGATTTCTAAACTTCATGGTCAATTTAGAATAATAAAACACCTTTCAGAACTTGGTCAAATGGTAAAAAAAAAATCGGTTTATGGCTTAGTTTCAGGTATGTAACGTAACTGGAAAAAAATTTGCAAAGTTATTGTATTTAAAGACAGACCTTGAGCTGAGGAGATGGAATTATTTCCATCAAGAAATTGCATCAAAGGAATGTTAAGGTTGCAAGGACAAAACAATAAAAGTCAGGAAATTCGCATTTCTGAGTGGATTAATACCTAACATACCTCCTAGCATTCAGAGGTAGTAAGCTTTCAGGTGTAGGAGCAACCGTCTGGTAGTGTTTGTGTAACAGTAGATGACACACTGGCACATTTCACATCTACATTTATTTTGTGGATGCCGTTATTTTCCTTTGTACCTTTCACCATGGACAGAAGACAGACACAATGAATGTATATGTAATTGCTATTTGAATTACAATATGTCATTAATGTTTTTGTCTAAAAACTAAATAAATGCCGAACCAGTGATTTAAGATTAAGAACTAATAACAAGAAAAAAAGCAAATAGAACTCTTGTAAAATTTTCTTTTTTTTCTTTCCTCTTGGTTTTTCTATCTCCTATACTTTCTCCCAGAAAAAAAGGTACACATATGTGGGGGAATTCTTTGCTTTGTCAGCAAGTTTTTTCTAAGCCAAGAGCGTGCCTACTTAGTTAAAGGATAAAGTAAACAAGAAGGAGGATACCATCTTAACTGAAGAAGTGTCAGTAGCACACACAAAAAGGCAGAAACTCAAACCTCAACAGAAGTCATTCCTTCCTTCCCTAGCACGAAGTTAGAAATTCTCTTCTTATACTAATTCGTTCTTCAGTTATGTGTCTATTATAATGTGAATTCCTCTTTCCTTCCTTCATAACATTCTAAAAGTTTGTTTTCACTTGCCTACTTAGGTATACAATCAAATACAGTATGGCAGGTACTGAATAACCTGATGTTTAACCAAACGTTCTTGTTTTGTGAATTTCTCCATGTATTTGAGCACCTAAGAATAAAACATTTTTATGGATTAGTAGTGCATAGTTACAAGTATGTAATAAATTGCTTTTATCGTTTGCACACACACCATTGTACAAGGTGGCAGTAACAATTTCTATGAAAGTGACATATCAAAATATAGATTTAAATCTTTCATTCTTCTTTATCGAGTTCTTATTTGCATAGGAGCATTTTCATGGACCATCCTTTAGGATCTAGGAGCAATATTGCTAATATTAATACTAGTTATACTACTACTGCTGACTGAAACAATCTCTTCTTTGTATCAGAGTATAAAAAGGAGATTCTCTTCTTGTGATCTGACCTGCTGTGCAGCAACATTACGTGTATGCAGCGCAGGGATTCTATTCCAAAGGAGCTTGAAATACATTTCAGATCCTCACAGTGTTCCACTAACCTTGTTTCAATCCTCGGCATTCAGAGAAGAAAAAGGGATCTTACAGTGTCCTGAAGGTGAAATAAAATTTCCAGTGTCCAGGCAGTAAGGGCTCTACAGAAAGGGCCCTAGCAATGCTTCTATATGTGAAACTCCAGCTTGCTCACCTGGCAATCTCCGCAGCAGCAGAATTGCATGAGGGATTAAGAGCAGCTATCTGGGTACTAAAGCTTTTGTGAACTCCATGTGTCAAAAAATCTTCCCTCCTACGTACAATCAGCACAGATTCAGAAATGGTGCTGTTCTCAGGAAAGTTTGCTTCTTTACAGATAAAGTACTGAATTTAACTGATTTCACTTTCTGGATAAATATTCACTGTAGAGCGATACCTTTGTGGGAAGGGAATGAAAAGAAAATCAACACAGCTTCATCAGTTTTTTAGCAGATCTAGATTAGTTGCTACTTCACCTTTAATAGCAGTTGTGAGTTCAGCCGTACTCTTAAAAGCATTTGCCGCATCAATGATGCAGGCCTAAAGAGACAAAAATACCTCATCATATTTTTTCTCCCGATCATTTAATATCACTGATGTATTTTATAAAGTGGTGGACTGAAGTCGTTAGACTTGTGTCCTGATCTCAACCAAAAAATGAGATCTGATGTCATGCTGTTGTCTCTTGACAGAAGATGGCATTTTACTCAATCCTTGCCTCTTGCTGCCATTTTTTTAAAAAAAGGTAACAGTTGGATTCCAGCATGACATTTGTTCTCTTGTGACATCATGTGATGAAAGACTTGCCCTTGCACTTGAGTGAACAAAGCCTTGCTTGATGAATGATCCCTTAACAAGAGAATTGCAAATTCATTTAACTGAATGCTCTTACTTTGTTGTTTATGTGAACGGTTCTTGGCTACCGGGCTTCCCTTATTTGTTCTGTGTTACTAATGCTTTTAGTTTTATTAGCACTGATGTCACTGGTTGAACTGTAAATGAATTACAATAAACCCATCAAATAATTTTAGGAGTTGGAGCTGCTCTATGGAACAAGAAGTAGCTTTTCAGTATTCATGCGGTACCTAGGGCAGCAATCCATAGCTGCAGATGTTAGAGTAGTGACAAATTCTAAATTTCTTTATCCAGCAGAAGGGAATGTGACACCCATCCTTCTACTTGTCCTTGGGTGTTGAATTTTGGACGTTGATATGTACCATATGCTTACTTCCTTGCAGGTTTGGTGTCTTGGCAATGAAAGTCGATACCATATAAACAAGACGGTAGATGGTTCCACCTTTTCTGTAGTCATCCCCTCCCTAGTTCCTGGTATTCGATATAGCGTGGAAGTGGCAGCAAGTACTGGGGCAGGACCTGGAGTGAAAAGTGATCCTCAGTTTATCCAATTAGGTAAGCCTGCTGGGAATCCTGCCTATCGGTTTCAATGATTTTGTTTGTTTGCATTTGTCTTTTATGGCAGCAAAAATTCTTTCAAGACAAGTGAAACAGATAGTGTTACCTGATCTCTGGAATAGCAGGATTTGGCACTTCTGATTTTAAACTTGTCTTAGAACTGCATTCTGAAGATGGGATTATAATAACACAGGTTTTTTACTCTCCCAGTTCAGCAGTGCTTTTTGGTTATTGGTTTTTCAAAGTGAATTTCACACTTATAACTGGTGTTATAAAATGTGTAGGAGAGTATGAATCACTAAGTGTTGGCTCGCTTCAGTTTAGTTTGTCTTGATCAGGTTTGATCTTTCTTTATTGAAGCAAAAAAACAAGAGCATGCTAAAATTAGGCACAATGAAAATCAACTATGTGTGAAAGCTAGTAAATAACCCCAGTACAGGAACAAGAGGTGCACAGATGACTTACAATAATCTTGACATCCTAAGTTCATTTACGCCAAACATCTCTCTGTCATAAATGCAGATCATGGACATTGCTCCTGGATGTATCTGAGAGAAATGCATCTTTGCTGTTGGTTAGCTGAAGATTATTTACAGTAGCTTTGGGTATAGTCATATGCTGCTTTACCAATATGCCTGTGTCAAAATACCTTATCGTTACAGTATATAAATGTGAAGGCAAACTCAGCATACTGCTTTGGACTTTGTGCCCTTTCTGTCTTTGTATCATTTGTAGATCTTCCTCGTTATTCGACTTTTTATATTTAAAAATCTACAGTGTGAAAAGAAGACCAAGTGACTAATATATTCTCTGGAAAATTACACGTACATTTCCTTGGCTATTAAAATTAAGGTCATCTTTGACTTATTTAACTTATATAGGTATATGATTCTCAATTACATTAATAGAGATTTTGTGACAAAATTGCACACAGCAAATCCCTGTAGTTATTTGTTGGATTGTTCCTTCCTACAGCCAGCTTTCCAGTCAAATTCAAGTTTGTTCTATATGGCTTTTTTGAATTTTTTGAATATTTTTTGAAAAATTTATGTTAGCGAGGCTTAAGAGTGTAAAATAAAGGGGTAGCTTTGATGTTCAAAGCTAAAGACTTCATAACTACATTTTTTTTTTCCTTTTCTTTGATGATAAGCAAATGCTGAACGAAGGTGAATTTTATAATGGAACTTAATCACTTTAGGGGTTTGGTAAGTGGAAAAAGAAACCAGTCAGACTCTGTCAGGGTAAGATTTTTGCTTTCTTCTGTGTTTCTGGCCCTTACTGACACTGTGTTAGGAAGTGTGAAGCAATCACATACCTCAGAGGGTGTTCAAACGTGCAAGTCTGGTAAAATCCATCTATTTCCTTGTGATTGGGGTTTGCTTTCATAGGCTATGCTGCTTGCTTCTAATTAAGTGGCATGGCCAAATCTACAGTAGTAAAAATCCCATAATTTAGTTGTAACTTGGCAAAGACCTGGAGACAGAAGTCTTGTGGAGATCCGTGCCACTAGAAGCAGCACAAATAAATATCTAGACAGTGATGCAGTGCTTTAGGCAACTGCAGGAGGCTGCTGAAAATGAGTGCTGAAGTTTAAGAGGAGTACCCTTTAGTAGCACAGATCAACCTAAAGTCATCAAGCCAGAAGAATGGCTGTAGTTTACCTAACTCTGCACTGTGATAGAAGTTCTCCTGCAGCCCCAGCAAGGAATCGGATTCTTAGTTCTTGGACGTGCTCCCAGCTTAGGGGTGGAGCAGACACTGCAGTTTTCTGGTAGCTCTTCTGAAGAGAGAGCATTCATTTATTGATGTCATCAATTGGCACTTTTCCCCAGCAATAAATTACATGGTTACAGAGAGAGGGAAGGGAGGCCAGGGACCGGGAGGAGCGAGGACGAAGGATGCTACTTTTAGAAGGTTTGGAGGAGTCCTGACTCCCTGTACCTACCTGCTCTAGGAACTGTGTCTTTGCCACTGAAAACTTCAAGTTTCTACGTTTCTGTCCTTGATCCCAACTATTCTTTTAGGAAATCTTTTTCTGATACCTGAATTTGTACAATCCTAACTTTCTTTTTAGTTAATTAAGAATTCCTTGTGTGTAAACAGGATAGACTCAGTTGTGGCTTGCTCTGGAGCATCTGAGGAAGAGTAACCTACTCAGTGTAGCCTACTGTCTTGTGTAGCAACCTCATATTTGAGTCTGCGTGTTGTGTAGGGTGCTCCTGGGTTTGTGACTGTGAGAAACGCCTGGGCAGAGTCTTAGCGGGGTGTGTGACAGGAGGAAGCTTCACCTTTCGGAGGCCGGCTTCCAGAACAAGAGGAGAGGACAGGAGAAATTGGATTCTCTGAGAGCTGAGGCGTGCGATCACTGTCCCATGCATCAGCTGAGCTGTGATAACTGACCTTGTGCATGCACTTAACCTGTTACAAAGACAGGTACAAATTGCAGCTCAAAGCTCTTCATTTTCCGTGTCTCAGCTGACGTGAAGCAGCTCACTGAACTGCGGTACCCTGGACTTCTTGCGCCACCTGGGACAAACCAACAATATACTTGCTTGTTACTAAAAAATCACCTTTCAGTGTTTAAAATCATGAGATCAACTGAAAAATCATGTGTCTTCTTTAAACACTCCTCTTGAGGCTTCTGAATGTTCCTCTTGGTTTTTGAATGACCTTTCAAACCTCTCTGTGGAATTCCAAGGGCTGGAAAACCACTTTTTTCGTTTGATTTTAGAAAAAAGTTGGTATTTTACATGCAGAAAGACTGCAAGAACTTTACTGTTAAGGAAAAAAATAAATCCTTATGCTTATAGTACTGTGCTGTGAGGAAAAAAATCATAGAACTTTTACAGAACTTTTTTTCTCACCACAACATGTAACTTCAGGACATTGGTTACAGAAATGCTCTGTACAGAAGGGTAAGAATTATCACAACAAACTATTTGTTGCTGATCTCTAGCCTAACTTTTGTCCAGTGATGGGTTACTACCTATTACAGCTCGGCACTATTACCTGTGCTTGTTGTCAAATAAATAGTGACATTGGAACTTATGGCAACATATTTTGTTCAGGGTGCCAGCTCTGAGAAGCCCCACAACTGCAGCTAATATGACTCATAAACACATAGTTTGTATGAATATATGGTATGCATTTCTTTATTAAGAGATGTCTGCACAATTATTATAAATTTTGAGTGCATTATTCAACCAGTAGATATCTCAAGTGTACAAAACACAAGAAAGTCTCATTGAATCTTTATTATTCCAGTTGCTTTATTTAGGAGATGTGATCTGGGGACTAGCTAGCATGCCTTCAGGGATACTGTTCTGTCAGCTCTTCAAGTAATTCTAGTGTGATAGTTGTAAGGGCTTTTTGTTGATATATTTGTCTTGTGGCTTGCAAAAGACTTGAAGGAAGTGGTCTTGTTTTTTTTCCCTCACAACAAGTCCTTCCAAAACAGTTCAGTGCTGTCTACTCACAAACTTCATGCTAGAAGATTGAAGTACAAAAATTATATTTTTCCAGTTTTGCAAATGTACATAACTAGAAAGGAGACATCCATAGCTCTTTCCTTGTTCACTGATGTAGTCACTCCATCATAGAAGGCCACTAGTTTGGTCAGGCAGGACTTGCCCTTGGTGAAGCCATGCTGGTTGTTTCAGATCACCTCCCTGTCCTACATATGCCTTAGCATAGCTTCTAGGAGGACCTGTTCCACATTCTTTCCAGGCACAGAGGTGAGGCTGACTAGTCAGTAGTTCCCAGGGGCCTCCTTTCTACCCTTTTTAACAATGGGCAAATTGTTGCACTTCTTCCAGTCACCATGGACTTCATCTGACTGCCATGACTTTTCAGATATGATGGACAGTGGCTTGGCAATGACATCAGCCAGTTCCCTCAGGACTCTGGGATGCATCTTGTCAGGTCCCATAGACTTATGTATGTTCAGTTTCTTCAGATGGTCACGGACCTGATCTTCCCTTACAGTGGCAGGGACTTTGCTCTCCCCGTCCCCATCCTGGGGTCCATCCACTCAAGAGCTGTGGGAAGAGAGTTTGCCACTTGAGACTGAGGCAAAAGTGTTGTTGAGTACCTCAGTCTTCTCCTCGCCCATGGGTACCAGTTTGCCAGTCTTGCTCATTGGGGGCGGGGAGGGGTACGCTTTCTTTGACCTTCCTATCCTGGCTGATGTACCTTATGTTGCAGATTCCAGATGTTTCCCAATTTTGAATTGCCAGAATTAGCAATGACAAGAAAATTTAGATCTTCCTGCTTATTGTTTGTACATTTTGTATACTAAATGAGACAGGCATATGGAAAAGTACCGTTCCATAGGTTGTATACGTACAGGGCAAAAAGATTGCCTGCACACCTGTGAACCTGGAATTTCCTGCCGTTTTTGGATCTTTGGCAGTCCAATCTTAATCGTAAATCTTTTATTTAGCATTCAACAAATGTTAGTTTTTTCATTATTATTATTATTTATATGAAGATTTAACATTAGAGAATTAGAGGTCCCAATTCTTTTTGATGTAAATTGTAATTAGTTTTCACTGAAGTTTGAAATTTGGAGCTTCAAGACAGCCAGATCAGGTAGCTTGTCAGCAATAGCCATAGAAACATCATCTGTGATTAAAAAGAAGGCTTTTATCTTGGGTTAGAAGCAGAGGGGATGAGTCACTATGATAATATGCTGGTTTCAGGGGGTTGTGGGATCAGCCTGCTCCAACAACTCTGAGACATTTTCAAGTACGTTAAACGCTGCGGCTGCTGCTCTGGCAGTGAGATGCACTTTGCCGTAGAATGTTTATGTTCACTTACTATTTTGGCACGTCTCCCCGAGGAGTGCAAGCAAGAACAGGAATTTTGATTAAGAACCATTTAGATAACAGTCAAAGCTTCCAGAAATTTCCTGAGATGAAGAAAAAGTACTTTTTTTAGTTCAAGAGGTTTTTTCCTGACTAATCATTCAGAATCTCACATGGCTGTTATGGAGAGGGAAGAATGCCCTTCTCAAAGAAAAGTTTCCAAGGTACTGTTCCTGGAATTTTTTAGTAAGGAGGGGTTCACTAGATTTCATTCCCTTTGCTTTAGCTCACTTTTTATTTTTGAATTAGAAGAGGAGCAGGACAGGAGTCAAATGTGGCCTCTTGAAAGCCCTTCCATTGTCTTTTCTGTGCTGTTTATATGCTGGTATATGAACAAATGCACAAATATATACCAGCTAATCTAGTGTAATGTCTCTAACAGTCCACCCATGTACAACATGCTATAAACCTAGTTTCTTAAAAGTAAATATATTATTATTCCGTTATTACGCTTGCAATGGCTAGCAAAATAATACCATGAAATGAATCTTAATTAAAAATTAGAACAACAAATGTTGGAAGAGGTTCTTCAGTATTTTGTAATCTTCAGACATTCATTGACTGAGCAATGCAAAATGTTTGTATATATAAAAGTACTACTCCTCTGTGTGGCAAAATTATTGACATGTTTAAAAATCATTCTTATTTGGCTTTTGGGTTTGTGATTATTTTTTTGCCCTGGGTTTATTGTTTTAAATATATATATTTAAAGGATTAGAGAAAAAATATTTATCAGTCTTGTAAGTTTATTCAGGACCACAGGTTCTCCAGAAATCTTTTGTTCAGTTCCGTTAAGATGTACAAGGTAGTGTAGCTGTTTAAAAATACAGAAATAGTAGGCTTACTGATTTTGAAAAGAGACTGATGGTGCAAGTTTTCATATCTTAATATGGCCTCAGCTGCAAAGAGACAAAGGATGAGATAGAGAGTGACAGATTTAATTCATTGGTCACAGTATACTTTATACATTTAAGCCCATCTGGCCACTTGTGGGGAACTTCACTTGGCTGTCTCCATAAAATCTGAAGCAACCCATCTTAACCTTGCACAAATAGGCGTGAAATCTATAAACCCAGCAGACACAAAGGGCGTATTAGTAAGAAAAGAATGAGTCTGCCTGGTGAACTTTTAGACTAGGCAGTGGACTCAGGATCATAGAAGATAAAGGGACCTGAAATATGAAATAAAATTTCCAATAAGGTAACAGTCAAAGGCAGTGGTGATTCCTCAGCCAAATAGGTATTTGACCTCAATGTCACAAAAACTGAAATCTGGACTTCTTCACTGGAAGAAGCTGCTGTTAATTTAACCATTTCCCATTCAAAAAGGTATCCTTTTCCAGAGGAGGTTTGTTATTTGTATAATTTGTTGTGATTCCATGTCCTGATTGTGTTACAGTTTCTTCTATTTTAGTTAGACCTAATTTGGAATAATGCAAGACTTGTCATCATTAAAAAAAAAAAAAATCTATTCACTGCCTAGTTCATAGGGAAGAGGTATTGGTTTTTAAGTAAATAAGTTTTAATTTCTTATATAGTTTATATTAATAGAAATAATAACAATACCTTTCTCCTTAAAACTATAATCTCTCATTCTGAATCTGATGTCATTAACCATAGTAAAAAGCAACTAACTTTAGGATTTAAGCAAGGGTAAAAATGGTTATTTCAATGACTAAGCTATGGAATGTGTAAAGCAATATCCTGTCTGAGTAAAGGTTTCAAATTCTTGCCCTCACCCTGAGCAGTAATGAAATTTCCAGTAAATGCTCACTGTAGTGGTAAAAAAATTAGGAAGGCAGTATTTTTTCTGTGAGTTACTTCATTGCAGTTAGGAAGCATAGATCACTAACTCACTAACTGAATATTCTTACTGCTGTTCCTAGAAGGTTCTTGCAAAAGTTCAGTACTGAAAGCAGAAAAGGTTAATTCTTACAGATACTTTCTCTATTTACAAAAAAAAAAAAAAAAA
>Ga0065711_1029258_pt1 | contig 36914 bp, 9 predicted proteins | sample Hoacrofraction12_FD_59098 | JGI IMG/M metagenome (GOLD analysis project Ga0065711, IMG submission 59098) | Hoatzin crop microbial communities from Cojedes, Venezuela - Epithelial fraction 12 v2 (version 2) | ecosystem: Host-associated > Birds > Digestive system > Esophagus > Crop | place... | reverse complement strand
GGAGGGGCTCCTGCCCGGGGGGCTCCCCCGCCGCCCCGACCCCGCCGCCCCAACCCCGCTCCGCCCACCGCCGCTCAGCCCGGAGGCTCTGGGTGGGCCGGCTCTGCAGCGCAGTCGCATCCATGACACGAGGTTTTCTCCGATACCTTTTAAAAGCCATATTCGGCTATATGTTGTTTAAATCGAAACGGATCGCATAAGTGTAGTTTCATCGTGCTGGAAAAAGGAAAGAAAATAGTTTCCCTGCCCAAATAATCAGAGCTCCTAAACTGTATATGAAGAATATAAAGCAGGCGCCCAGTGGGAGTAACTGGCGTTTGCATGCGCCGGCTCGCTGCCGGACCCCGCGCGTGGGTCGGGGGCTCAGGCGAGCGAAGCCCCGAGCGCTGGGTGCCGGTGGCGGGGCCCGGCTGCTGCTCGTACAGCGCCTGCGAGGCTGATGGACGTGGGAAACCCTTGGTGGCAAAAGCAGCTGCTAGCGTATGTCATCAGCTGCATATTGGAAAGCAGCGCTCCCAGAGGTAAAGCGGGGGTTTTTTGGATTTTAATTTCGTTCTGTGTCAGGTTTGGAAGTTAAAGCTTGTGTAGCAGTGAGTTGGTGGAAGCTGTGTCGTGGAATCCTAGAATGGGTCGGATGGGACCTTACAGATCGTCTAGTTCCAACCCCCCAGCCATGGACCTGGACACCTTCCACTGAAGCGTACATTTTTCTAAGCCCAGTATTGCGTAAAAGCTAGAGACCTGCTGGGGTTTGTTGATGAAAGAACAAATTCAACCTCAACATTTTCACTTCACATTCTAATTGTGTGCAGTTTTTTAAGTTCTATTTTCCTTTTTTTGATAACAGGAAGTGGATGGAATCCATAATATAATTGGTTAACTAGTTTAGTGGTGGGAGCTGCTGAAGAGATTTAAGGGTTTTCATATTCAGTCATGGGACTTGTCGTTCGGTGCTTCTGCTAAAAGTTTACACGTGTGCTTGTAGCATGGGAAGATTACAGTTCCACAGCCGAACAACGACTCTGGCAGTGGTGCGTTTGGACGTCGCTGTGGAAGGTTAGCTTGCAGTTACGTAGGCAGAAGAGCTAAGTGGGGATCGTGACTCGCAGTCCTTAAGCATGGCATAGTGGTAATATTCGAGGTTTTCAGGCTCTCCAAATAGTTGTAGCGTGTTTGTGCAGAGGTACAAAGTTGGTGAAAGTGTCTGACACCTGTCGAGGGACAGCTGGGGAGTTTGGTGGCTGGAATTAACCCAGCAATATTACACAACACCAGCAAACAGAAATCTTATATTTAGCTGCTTCCTTTCCAACCCAGCAATAATTTTTTTTTCTTTTTTCATTTTTGTGGCATCAGAAGGGGAAACCCAAGTTTTGGCTTATGTTTGCAGTCCATAATTAATAGAACATAAAATCTGCCCCTGTAATCTGGCCCCGCTTACAATGTTTTGACGTTTTTTGGGATCCTGTTCTAACAGGAGTGGCAATGTTGTCTCTAGAGGTTTTTCTTCAGTACTCTTCCATGGACTAGAATCAGAGCCTTTTACTGGGAGTGACTGGTGGAGAAATTTGCCGTTAACACTTTGATTTTTGATTCAGGCATTTCAGCTGTCCTTAAGCTATGCTAGCAAATGAAATGTGATTTTTTTTTTTTACATTGGGCTGTTTTGTCCAAGAGAACTTACAAAATGTTTGCAAGTTGCGGAAGCCCGTATTAGACCATGAAAGATCTGAAAGACAGCAGAAGGCTTTGCAGCCAAGGGAGAAGAATGAACTAGTGATGGAAGAGAAATTCACCTCTTGAATAAATGTAAAAATAATTTTCAGACTCAGCTCCTTCATGATTCTGGTATAAGCCATCCAAATTGTGTAAATTTCTCAGAATATTGCATCTTCTGTGTCAGTGACGACAGAACCATGAAGACCAGTGAGTTCTGCCGCTGATACGTGTAGGAATTGACATAGCCAGCACATGGAGTTAGTGTTACCGAGAGTCTGCGCGTGTCTGTCGGTCAGAGAAAGAGTAAATCCTGTGGTATACTACCAGTTAAAGACCAAAGAAGGGTTCTAAATAATGAAACTCTAAATCTACCCTGAAAAAGAACATGCACTTGGAAGATTCTTCGAGGGGTGTTCTGCTGCCCGTTTGCGCCATGAGGGGGTGCGTGTGCTGTGGAGACCGTTCTTAGTGCATCTGCTTTGCGATCTTCCTGGGTTGCTGAAAAGCCAGTAAGAACAGTAAGGACAGCAACAAAAGCCTTCTGGAGCTGTCAGCTCCTGTTTGCAGTTAAATGAACCAGATCAGCTATTTGAAAAGGGAGAATAAAAGCTTCCTAAATAGAGAGAAGCATCTAGTCCCAAAGTGGAGACCAGTGGAGAATGGGTATGGAAGTCTTGGCCTGAAAACAATATGATCCTTGTTCGTGTTTATCTGAAACAAGACCAGCACGTTGTTTTGTGTAGAAATAAACTCTCCTGTGCACTTCACTGTATATAAACACTTGTCTGGAAACTGACCCATGAGAGGTGCCTCTGTATTTCTCCAGCAAGAAAAGCAGTGAAAAATAACAGATTGTTCTTTTTGGCTTTCTTATGCAATGCGCAGGAGAATTTTCCAGTGCGGAGCAGAGTGCCAGGACATGAAACATTGCACAAAATCACAGAAAACAACCATGGGCCATTAGATAACTGTCTGCCCATGGAGGACTGGTTTAGCTGGCTTGAGTTAGTTCTGTGTTAGCAGTCAGTGGAGATACACGTAGCTGTCCTGCCTTCTCTCGTGAGCTCTTCCCCGTAATATATTGGTTACCTGCTGTTAAGATAAAGCGTCCTCTAAACTGCAGCTCCAACACAACAGGCTTCTTATTAAAACTGCCCAAAAATCTTCACAAGAGATGTGGAGGGAAAAGAAACTGAAAACCAAGAAGAGGAGTGGGTAAAATAGAGCAGCCACTAAAAATTGAGTGCATCTGAAAATTGCCAGAAGCACAGCAATGAGGGGACGCAATTCAGGACGCGCCGACAGGTAAAAAGAGCAAAGGAGTAGTCAGGCTGGTGAGATACGGGATTTGTTCAGCAGCACGCAGTTACCTGTGTAAGGATAAGGCAATTAGTTCCGAGAGTGTATTACTAAGTTCAAGGAATAATGTAGTGTTTGAGGAGAAAAAAAATACTTCCAAAAAGTATCAATTTTATACTACATTTAAAAGATGAAGAAATTTATGAAGCATTTTTAACACTTTTCAAGCTGTTGAGTGGGCTTGGAAGAGCTGATAGAATCCATAATTCAGCCTCAAATTTTAATGGTGACCACAGAGTGAAAACCAGGGAAAAAGTCTGGTAGCAGAAGCCTAAAGTTCACTTTAAAGATGCTATTTTGGAATTTGCCAGGCTTCATAACTAAAGTTTATCAGTAGTTTATCAGATTGCAGTCTTGGGAGAGACAACAGAAAAGCAAACCTGCTGAAACATGCAGGGGCAAGGCAAAGTAGGAGTTGTAAGGAGGAGATGACATGATGCAAGCAGGTACATCGTAGGGAAGAGCTAGGCATGCACTTAAAGGCCGTAAATAAACAAGTGCAGTGACCAGCTGGTATGTACAAGAGCACAAACCATCTTACCAAAGCCAGCAACCAGGGCCAGTGCAAAGCTGTAAAGAAACAATGTACAGCACCTTGTGCAAGGAAGAGTGTTTCAAGGGTGACTTTCCAGACCTCCCTCCCAGCTGCTCATGACCTGGGCCATGGAGGTTCTTCAGAGAGCTTGCTGGACCAGGACTACTGTGGCCACCGAAGCAGGATGAGGGGAGAAATGTCTCAGCAGAACCCTCGTTGCACAGTCCCACTCCCTGCGTACAGGTAGTGGAGACCCCCTTTGTGCCCCGGAAGATGGTTCTGGCGTTAGTTTCTGAAGGAGGCTGTGTAGATGGCATTGTGCTGGTGTGGGAGCTAGGGTGGCCTGCTCACCTCATTCCCCACTGATTGCCCTAAGAGCTGTGAAGTGCTACAACAGGCGAATGTGAAACGTAATGTCACATTAAAGGGTTTGCTGGGGGAGGGGGGAGAGAGAACGTAAATACCTATTTTTTGGCAAAAAGTACCTATTCCAGGCCTCAAGAAGAGTATATAAAGTGTAGAACAAGTTCCAGTAAATGAGGAAGGTCATTTTCAAAATGTCTTTTTTGGATAAATACATGTACAAAGCAGTCAGTGGGTTGTCAGGAAGTTCCTCCCTTGGTGGGTTTACCAGACACGAGCAGATAGAGGGAGGGGGTGGGAGAAGCCTTTAGGTGTCATCTCAAAGGAGCAGAAAGTAAGCACCCATTGCATATTCCTGCCTCTTGCAGCTATAGTCCTTTAGCTGTGAACATCAAAACCCCTGTGATGCTTAAAAGAATGTGTATCTGTCTTGGATGAAAACATTCTTCTTTGCGGGAGGGGCAAGTGATAGATTGTGCATGAATATTTTGCCTGGGAAGAGTCCTCTGCTTGCTTGACCCTTGTCTGGAGTTACTCAGCTAAGCAGGACAAAGAAACTTTTGGAAGAGATTGGTAATAGCCGCTGATGTGAAGCAGCATTTCATCTTATAAGTTTTTCTCTTACCTGTTACAGGTGGTCATTTTATGGTGGAACAGACATTCTCTGAAGATGAAGGTAAATTGTTTCTGCTTGAAGATCTGAGAAGAATTGTGCTTTTCCTTTCTTTTTTTTGATGATTCCAATAAGCAGATATGATTAGAAGCTAATAGTTTGAAAAAAAACCAGTAGTGTATTATTAAAAAAATATGTTTATGCATTCCCCACCCTTAATAAGATTGCAAAAATACTGATTTATTTTACAAAACACTTCAACGTCATCTAATGCAAAACTTGAGAAAAATGGCAGGCATGACTATTTTAATTGGAGGGTGCAAGAAGTGCCAAGAATTGCTAGTGTTTTCCTTAACCATGATTTGACATTGATTATTTCTTCCTCAAAGAGAGTTTTCACAGAAGGAGTCAGCAACAGTATTGACTAACTGTTTTTATTAAAAAAAAAGAATAAAAAGGAGAGAGACATATCTGGAAACAGTAATTGTTCTCATAACTTGCAGTATCGGATGCCAACCTGTCTTGAGACTGCATGGCTTGGGTCTTTATAGCCCCATGAATCTTCTTAGGGAAATGTGAGTTAAATATGAACAGCTAATTAAATCTGTCTGTGTCCCTAAATATGATAGAAATGTTATTATCAGCTACAGGGCCAGCTGTCACCTCTTGATTATTGTGAGACGATGAGTGGACATGTTCTGTGAACCTTTGAACAGGTGTAACCCAGACAGGTTTATTAAAACACGATAGCAGTAAGCGTACAAGTATTTGAGGCATTGAGATTTGACAGGGTGATCGTAGAGACAGAATATGTTAAATACTCAGAGATGTCAGTTTGGTTCTCTAACTGAAGAGGCAATGCACAAGTCAGAGCTACTGTCAGTTTATGTACATTGATGTCTTTCAGGGAGGTCTGAACTATCAAAGGCAGAGTCATTTAAGATATACATGCAAAAGAGGATTCTTTTATCACCACTGTGGCAAACGTGCCCACTTTTATGTGTAGGAATCTGTATGAGTGTAACTCTTACCTTGCTCTACTAATTCATTTTTACCGTGTATCCAGTATCCTCTGTTATTGGTATGCAAGATATAAAGTTAGACACTTAACATTTTTGCCTGACCTTGGAATCTGGGGGAAAAAGAGATTTTCCTACTTTCAGATTACTATATTATCTTTTGTATCGTGGTGAGAATAGGAGTTTGAGCTCTTTCAGCATTCAGGAGGAGAGGTTGTTCTCAGGAAATTTGATTGCTGTGAAAACCCTTTTGGCAAACAGCAATGAGATCCAGAGCAGCACTGCAGTCTGAGTGCCGCAGAGGTTTTGCCTTTTTCCTTGCATGCCGCCGTAGAACCAATTGATTTGACAGTTCGTTGTTTGCCCAGGTGCTACCACTGTAAAGCGTGTTTTACTCAGTCCTTACTTCTCCCCAGAGCAGGGCGATAGCTGATACAATTTTTGCAAACAGACATCAAAAGCTACGTACGTCTGTGTTCAGGTGTGACTTCCAGAGAACAGCCTTTATGTCACATGGTCGTTAGAACTCCACACTTATTAAAGGGACTTACCTCATTAGCGTTTTTGTGGACCTATGAGGAATGACAGCACAGTATCTCAGTGTGTCCTTTCTGAAAGGCGACACTTTCATACGCTGAGAAAGGTGAGAATAGCTCTTGATTCAGGAAGGCCAGTTGTTAATAAGAGGTCAATAGGAAGTATGTAGGAAAGGCAATTAGCAGAGCCCTGTGGTGCGTATATTCATAGAGAAGGGCCTCATAACAAGTCATAGTGAGAATGGAAAAGGACAGATGAATTAGGAGTCAGAGAAAAAATAAGTGAACATTTTTCGAATTATAGTCCTGTATTAGGATCAAAGAATCTCCTGAAATCCTTGAGACTGTGTAGTCATAAATTAATTTGTACTCAAACAGGGGTGGAAAGAACTAGTCCTGTTAACACAGTGCAGGATCCTTACCTGGTCACTCATATTTCTGATTCATTGGAGTTTAGGGAAGAGAGAAATTGTTATAAGCCAGCCAGCTACTGGATCAGCTCATAAAAAGATCTTGCTGGTGTCTTGGTGTATGACCAGTTTTTACACATTTTACTCTGAGTGTTCTTTATTTGTGCTGAATGGTTATTTGTGCCCTTTTCTCTCACTTTTTAACTCTTACAGCTTCTTTATTTCAACCTCATTCCACTAACCTTCTGTGAAAAAAAAGCAAAAGAACAAAGTGTTTATAAATTATTTAGCCATTTATCCTCATATTGTGTTGTTTCCCTTCCACAATACAACTGCCTTGTCTGCTTAGTCTGAATTTTAAACTGTGGGCTACCAGTTATATCTTATTCTCTATGCAGTGGCTGATACAGTTGGGCTGTCTCTGCTTCTGAGTGTTCTTGTAATATATGCTTTTCTTATAATTAATAAAATGAGATAAGGTAGACAGTGGAAGAATCTGACTTTGAAACAATTATACTTCTCACCTCATACATCCTACTTGCGTATAGTTTTGAAATGACTTGCTTAAGGAGGTGCAGGAGATCTAGAGCAGTGAACAGGAGCTCTCTGTAAAAGTGACCATGGTTTGGAATTTATGGGTGTTCTTGCAGTGAAAACAGAATGAAGTTGAGGGAATTTGCAAGAGGAAAACAGCAGAACAGGATGTAATTCTTGGAAAATATTAGAAAGCTAAAATAAAATTGTCTTAGTTCTAAGTGTCTCATATTTGACAGTTTTAACCTACTCCCAACTTGCTTAAATGTGCAAGCTGTAAAAGTAAAAATGTTGCAAGTCCACTCTCCACAAAGTGTAGCAGTGGTGAGAATTATTTGTGACACTGCCAATTAGAGAGATTTCAGTCAGAAATATGATTACTAAATAGATAGCGTTCATTTATAATTAATGGGTTGAATAAGTTCCACACACGAACTGAATAACCAGTCTGTGAAAAGGACGTTTTACCTGTAAGTAGACCGAAAGACTGATTGTAATTTGCTCAGTCCCAGCTTCTCTTTGGGATTTACGCTTGCGCAAAGAAAACTACCTATGCTGGTGCTTTGTGTATGTACACAACCTGCAAGCACCTTACAACACACTGGCTGCAAAGCTGGTGCTGGGCAACTTCGGTTCCTTTCTGTATCCAAATGGACTGAATATTTCTGTGCCTTGTGGCAGGGGTGTAAGGTGTTGCTACTGACACCCCACAGGCTTTGCAAAACGTGGTTTTGGCCTGAATGTGCTGAAAAAATTTGGCTGCAAGTATTTCTTTTTTTTTTTTCCCTTTTTTTTTTTTTTGCCATTGAACATATTGTTCCAGTCATATCTCTTTAGTGTATCTGGTCTAATTAATATTTAACTTTTTATAGGCTGCTGGTTTAGCAGCATAATTAAGAATATACTGAGACATCCATGACAAATCTGGTTTTGAACAGTGTCTGGAAAAGAAAGATTTGACAAGCTTGCAAGAGATTTTTCCTCTTGCTCAGAATCCTCTTGGTATTTACTGAATATTTTGTTTTCTGAGTAATAAATTATAATCTTTGACTACTCTACTGTTTCTGTGTTTCTGGATTCGTCACTCCAACACAGCTGTAATTTTATCAGCACATGAAGTGTATGTAACAGTGTTTCTTGAAAGTTTAATTTTGGACAACAGTCCTAGCCTGTGCCAAAGAGAGCATTTTTTTTCCAGAGTAATATCGTATACAATCTTTCAAGACTCTCCTATAAGCTTTACTGGTCTTTGGATCATGCCCTGGTGTGGGGAGAGGGAGGATTAGGTAGACTGAGTGTAATTAAAAACACTCACTCAGTATGCTAAAACAAATGTGTGCTTTACCATACATAGAAACAAAATCCTTTGTGAACTTGGACATTGTGTAGATAATAATACTTATCAAGCATATACTGTGGAGACAAAGATTTTAGTTGGTGGTACTCAGTGTATGTTGAAGACTCGTGTGCGTTTTTTTTTAAAAACTTCATGTATTAAGAAAAAAGGAATAATTTCCATGTGGAAGTTTCTTGTTAGCAATTTCGAAAGAAGCTATCTGAATGCCTTACTTGGGTGAGAGGAGAGAAAAAGAAACACACAAGGGCAAATCTGCAGGGTATGGTTGCCTTTAGAGATAAAATTTGTCGTACGGTTGCCAACAAACATGTTTCATTTCCCACCATTTCGTTTATAAATGTATGAAACCACTAGGTAAAGAATAATATTGCCCTTTTGAATCCTTACCACCCTCAATAGAGTTTAAATCCGGTGCATGTGTTTTACATGCAAGTCAGGTCTATACCCAAATGCACAGTTGTTCACTTTTATATTGCTTATAGAAATTTGAATGAGAGTTCTTGATCAAACACCTCTGAGCTTTGGAACATCTGAAGCCAGGTCCAAATTTTGAGACTGGGTATATGTCTAGTTTTAAACAGTCTATAATTTAATTTCTGTTACGAAACTTTTTCTCAATGAAGGTTGCAATAAATGCTTCAAGCTATGTCTGCGTTAGCAGGCAGCGTGGTGCAGCAGGAGCGGATCAGTCGGTATTGAGGACCTGGCATCCACCTCATGTGTTTGAGGGAGGGGCTGTTTAGCTCTGGTTTGGTTCTATGGGCTGAATTCCCATTAGTGGTTGGTGTGCATTAGCAGTGCTCCCAGAGATCATCTGCTAGTTGAATTTCGTCGTGAAGAAAACCCCTTTGTGCCCTCCGAAGCTGTTGTGTGATGTGAACCGAAATGCAGGGGGTGGGAGTGACGGGGGGTTTACTTTGAAGAGCATACTTCTGATCTGAACAGAAGTGCGTCTCATTTTTAAGTGCTGAAATGTGATTGAAAAACTGAAAAAAGTAACTGACTTGATGGGAACAATGTAGTTTCTTTTAACTACTTTAGAGAAGTTTTTAGGTTTCAAATTGTGGGCAACACTTCAGCATTACTTAAAAGCCCAAAAGCATATGTCTTGGAACAATTAATACAGAAGTACCATATAAATTATTCTGTGTGTTTTCAGATGCAATTCTTGTTTTACTCATTTTGAGAATTGCAGTTTCATATAGATTTTTACCATCTCCCAGGAGAGCCCTGCTGTTTATGCAGCAGTAGCCTAGCTGAGGAAAGCTTTTTCACACCTGTTGATCAGCGTCTGAAGAGTTGAGATTACAAGCATGTGAAGTCACACTTACTGTCTTTCTCTCCATCTAAAAATAAATGCCATGGCTCTCTTCGGCTTGTAATATATATCTAAAACAACCTGGACACAGCTGAGGGGCATTGTAGCATTAAGCTATCATGATTTACTGGCTATGCCATTCTTAAGCCAGCAGATAAAGTAGATGACATTTCTTTAGCTGGATGCTTTGTAAAGACTTTGTGCCAGGAACTGCTGACATTCTACTGAGATAAAGAATTTGGCCTTGAGTATGCAATAGAGAGAATTGCTATATCTTTCTCTCACATTTAGATCTCTGTGTTCAATTCCCCGAGACTGAAGTGACCGTAGGATGAGATATCCTGTTTTTCTTCTCTATCAGGATCAAGGGTTTTAGAATCTGCATTAACTGAAAATCTTTGTTTCCTTATGTTATATCAGTGTAAAGCTTTTCATGTAGGTTGGTAGTGGCAATTAGATAGGCGTACCTTCTCATTCTATTGAAGTCATGCCCGACCTCAAACCTCTCAAAATAGATGATGCAATACCACTGAACTTTCCCCAAAGTACTGGCATCAGGTCATGTTCTGTGACTTTCTTTTAACCTAACAGTTCTTGTATCTACATTTCTGAGAGTTTCCCCACATTTCAGATTGGCGTGTTTGGCTTGTTGAAGAGAGATTGGTTTGGGGTCTTCAGTTTTGAAAGTACATGATCTCATTCAGTTTTAGAAAGCTAATTTTGCCCAGATTATATACTCCAGTGCCTGATACATTCTTGCCAGCGGTTTGATAAATCTGAAGCATACTCCTCTGTCAGGCTGAAAATGCCAACCTTCTATTACTGTCAAGTCACTTGACACTCACACTTTGTCATTTTTCATACCAGTTGAAAAGAAATACAGAATCTTTATCGTATGTAGTAGATTTATTTTTACCTTCAGTTACTCTACAAAGAAATGAACATTAAGCAAGTATTTTAAAACACCGATGACATTTTAGGTTTGTAAAAATAGACATTATGTGGACTCTCAAAAGGATTTTCAGATTTATTTTATGAGCTTTATCAGAGGAAAAATGTAAATGCTACACATAGCCTCCATGATACATGAGGAGCAGAATTATGTTTTGTGCCCAAAAATAATTCAGGAACTAAACTTTAAAAGGGTGCAAGACTTTTGTTATGTCTGCTTTTGATATGCAGACAGAAATTATAAATACAGTGACAAAAAAGTTTTTAAAAAATTTAAATTCTGAAATAATACTTTAAGACATTTTTAAAAGTCTTTGAATATGTGGACATTGTATTTCAAGCTTTAGGATTCATCCGGATTTTAAAAATAAATTTAAAGTACGTAGAGCTTCTTATTTTGATTCTATATTCTTCTTACATTTTAAGCTTCTTATATTGTAGAATGAGAAAAGTATATAAGATTGTTTGCCACTGAATTGTTAATTTCTGCTAGTCTTGTAGACTTGATGTAAAATTTTGTAGCTTTTTCTACTTTAAAGCAGGTTCAAAATACCCCAATAAATCAGTTATGAATAGTGTTGATATTTTTTTAAAAATGGTAAGGTTCGCTTTGTCGGTCAGGTGTGTGTATGTATGTAGCTGGCACCTACCTGAAAGCAATGTAGCCCATAAAAAGTTTCAGAAATGGATTTAAAAACTGTATTCTTTCAGCTTTTTTTTTTCCTTAGGACTTCACCAGGCCTTTTAGAAAAGATCTTTCCTTTGCATATTTTAATTAACATTTATTTTTAAAGTTGTCCAAGTTTTAATTTAGCAGTGATAAAGATATTATGATGATATTTCCCTATTGTTTCTATTATGGAAATTGAAAGACAGAGATGCAAGAAAGCAGTACCATTTTCTGCAGAAATGTTTTAAAATTTACTTTCAATTGGCAGTGAGTTTCTGTTTGTGTGGTTTGATTTTTTTTTTTCAAAAACTAGTGTATGTGTGTGCATCCCTTACAACAAATTTCTGCTAAGTGATGTGAAAGCTGATTTCACTGCAAATCATTAAAACAACGTAGAACTTCTGTTTTGCTTCTTACTAAACAGTCTTTATTACATGAGTCATTTTACTGTATGACTTGATATTTATTCCTTATCACAGTTGCTGCATCAGAAAATTAAGTCAATATAACCCCAAATTCAAAGCAAAGTAAGCAAAATCTATTTGGGGCATACATCACTGGTAGTTGAATAATACATGGTGGAAGCAGACCTGAACAACTGCTTGGTTTGTACTATCCATGTAAAATAGCTGCTCTTCTAATGATCTGTCAAGTTTCTACATTTGTTAGGGCCCAACCTGTAACACTTTGATGGCTTTGGTGTTTGCACAGATACTTGCACAGATCTATGTTAAAAATACTATCTTGATTACAGCACTTATGTATATGCTGTAGCAATCATGTAATACCTCAGCTGTTTCACTTTTTGTATTCCAGTACGGCTATTTTCATGTATAATTCATTGAGTGGTATTGGCAACTTCAAAGACAACATTTTAACAGAATTTTACTGGTATAATATGCTACTGGTGGCTAGCAGGGACTTCCACCTCCCTCAGAATCCCACACGAAAAGGTTTAAAAGCTGCTACTTTGGAATCAGGCAGAAGTCCTGACAGTTGTACTGCAGTTCTAAGCTGTTCATGGCGTTTTGTGTGCATGCATATATTCGTGTGTTAACAGAAGACTAGCATTTTGGGTACACGGTGACTGCTTCATATCCCTCTGGTGGCCTCATGCGAGCCCGTGCGTGAGCTTCACAGTATAGCTGGCCCTCCACAAAGAAGTAGCCTTTTTGTTTCAGGTTGAGATTGCAGTCAGAGCACACAAAACATTCTGGGTGCCGGTATTTATCACGGGCTTTCACCACTGTTCCTCTATAAGGAAACAATAAAAAGAAAAAAATAATTAATTCATATGAATTTAAACTGGGAAGAAACTACAATATGACACAAAGTAAGTTCTATGTTTATCTTAAGGCTTTCAGGTTGTTCGTCTGGTGGTTCTGCCAACTGCTGTAAAACTTAAGGTTGGAAGCTGAGTTTGAGTAAGTGACAGAAAATGCAGTAGAGTTGATCACACAGTTCAATCGTTCATTGGAAAACTAGAGTTTGAAAAAACACATTTGGTTACAACACAGAAAGTACAGTCTAACCAATCAAAATGGTGACAAAAAGAGGTTAAAAAACACATTTCCTCAGTTACTGTGTTCTCTGAGCTCATCAATGTCTGTGTTCTTTGCTGAAGTTAGTGAAGTCATTCAGATAGAAATCTGGTAGTTTTAAAACAGGCCTCCAGAGCTTTCTGGACACTGCCACTGGGTTGGGAGAAGGATCTTTGCACTACCAAGAAACTTTAGAGACTTCACAGCCTGAGACAATGCAGCACACAGGTAACTGCTGGTTTTATAGTGTATGTGTTCATGATTGACTTGCAAAAGGTCCTGAGAAATCTTATTTACAGCCTTGATGGTACATTGTCAAAACTGAAATAAACTGTAGCGAAAGTGTCTAAAGTACAGGTTAATAATTTGGGATTTAGAAAAATACATTTTTATATCTCTGTTCTCTAGAAGCTTTTTTCTACTGGTGGAGACGAAGACCGTCACTTGGAAAGCATTCCTGTAGCCTGCGGTGGTGTTTGAGGGTATGTGCTTGAGCTAAAGATTCTTAAAACAAAAAAGAAACGACTTACAGAATCCCATTCCCACACTTGTCGCACAGTGGCACTTTCTGGGCACCAGGCATGGCAGTAGGTATCTTTGTCACAGGTGCTTTCACACTTCTTGTACCCACAGGGCGTCCATCTGAGTACCAAAACAATCCGGTTATGCACAGACTAATAGAAAAGCATCTGATGCAGTTAAATACTTTTCCTATAAATATACTTCTGGATGCATTAATAGGCTTTCACTTATATCAACAATGAAGTTTCTCTATACAAGTTTAGTGGGCTAGATTCCACCTCTTTGGAATCAGGAAAAATATTGTGTAGCTGTAGCCAAAAAGCAAGGACAAAAGTGATTATAGATATAGTGCTCTCTGTCTCATGGACGTCGCCTGATTCTCTGATAGTAGGTCTTGGGTGTAGCAGGAGAGGGAGGAGGATTTGGCTTTAACATAGCAACAAAACATAGTCAAGACCTATTGTTAGAAAGTTTCTTATTTATATAGCTAACCATACAACAAATTTAGAAAGATTAGTAACATGATACAAACACAGAATTATAGCGAAACACAAGAAAATTCCAGGCAAAAAACCTACAATGATATTTATAGACAATTAGATGTATTTATCCCTTCTCTGGTAAATACTGAGATATAAAAATTAAAATTTTAATTATTTACCTTTTAGGTTAATTTTGGTTGCATTTTATTTTTTACACACTGTAAATATAACAAACTTGCAGCCTTTAGTAATGATATTTCAAAACTTCTTAGTTTGAAGGAAATATGACAGTAAATTATATTGTCCTCTTCAGATTTACATTTCAAATGAAGAGGACATGGGTGAAAATTATTTTAGGAGTTGGTTTAAATTTCTCTTTTCCTGGATGTGGAGGAAAGTGTTTTCTTTCTTGGGGTCATGAGTATATGCAGCTTGTCCCAAAAATTCTATCGCATAAAACTTTTTATCATTCAGTTAAAGTCAAGTTTGTATATTAACGATTTTAATATCTGAGAAGAAATTCTGAAAAGTGTGACTAACACCCCCGTTTTATTCACACAGGAGATTGCAATTGCTAGCTATAAAAGCAAGGAGGAAAAATGTTAGGAGATTGGTGTGCTATCTGTAAGATTCAGAATGATTTGGGCTTTCAGAAATTCTTATAGCTCTGGTCTCTCATATTTTCTTCTCAGATTCCCCCTTCCCACAAACATTTAAAAATGCTTTGAACAGGTAGAATATGTCATTATTAACCACCTTCCTCGGAGACTAAATTCTGGAGCACCTTAAAGGAGCCAGACTGGCGAGGTTGAGTGGGCTCCTCCTGGTTGGCGTGCAGCATCTTGTACACGTCCGACTGAGGCACTGAGTTGGGAGCTGGGTCACTGTGTCACAGGGAGGAAGAGCAGATAAAGCGCTTTAACAAACACGACTTTCAACCAAGAGCTCTACCAGGCACAGAATACGATTCAGGAAACAAACGTAAAGACCATGTGTTTCTGCAGCTACCCAGGTAGCATTGCTTTATGTAGCCTAGTCTTGATCTAAAAAGTGCTGAAGAAAATACCTGTGTGATTGTTGTAAAAACAGATCTACACACTCATGAGAGTATTTCTGCAATGACTGTTCCGGCTCTAACGGCATTTGGAAGCAGGCCAGTACCTGTGTTTCACCTCAGAGCAGTTGCATTCCTATAACTGCTGTGTTACCAGGTGCTCTTTGGTACGGCATCCAGAAGTTCCATTTTCACAGCGGCTGGCCTCAAGAATGTTGTGAAAATCCCAGCTCATATCTTTACATATGTCAGCCAAAACTGAAGCAAACAAATCTTTTGGGAGAAGATCATGACGTGAAGGTGTTTTTACTTTTCTGTGTTGGCTCGATCACTAGTTCCTGTAGTGATTATTTGGCTAAGATAATTGTTACTTATTTAACTTATGGAGATGACCAAAAAGAGTGAAAGAGGCATTGTATAGTAGGAAGCATCGTAAGGTGAACACTGATGGATGGAAATTCTATTTCTCAATTTAATTAGAGTGGGACATGGCTTACTTTTTGTAATGCCAATTTTATGTTAAAAATATAAAGTAAATTGTTGTCCAAACAACAGCTGATGGTTGAATTTCCAATGACCCGCGAAAGAAGATTTTACCAAGAATATTTCATGGTGTTTTAAACTGTGCTAAATGTTCTAAATTGATCATGAGATCTGAGAACTAACATCCTGAGTCACTGAGAGGAAGAGTAGATGAGTATATGCACTGGCAGGAATTAGGCTGAACGTGTGGCATCTGCAGATTTCAAACTGCTACTGGGACTAATTAGAAAGGCCTAAGTTTACATAAATATCCAGTTCAAATTTCCTGTTACAACTGGCCTCCCACTGTCTGTTCAACCTTAGGTAAGTTTCCACTGGAAATAAGCAACTAATTCCACAAGGAGTTAGACTGGGCTTTCATTCACATGGTTTGGTGTGTTTCCCAGGGTAGCATCTAAGCTGTCAAACAGCACAGTAAAGGCAGTGGCAGTTGGGCACTGACCCCTGTTGCTCCTGTTAATTGTTTGCATCTTCATCAATCAACAGATTGCTCTGAGCCGTCTTTAAGCTGGTGAAGACACTACCACTTTCTTTTCCTGTCATAAGCTTTTAATGAATAGAAGGAGCTTAGTTTTTACAGTTCTCACCAATAGCAAATTAAAACCTTGATTCTCTACTAAAATATACTAAAATACACTAAAATATTTCTAAATATCAAACAAGTGATAAGATATTTACATACAGAATGCAACAAATAAGACACAAAGGTGTGAGAGAACGTTTCTAAAAGCATACATACTGAAAACCAGTCCCATGATAAAAGAGACATTTCCAGCCTGTGTAGAGAGTCAGTTCTCAAACTGGGAGTGCCACAAGCATATGTGAAATCTGATTACCCTGGGCTTAATCTATGATTTCAGAATAAAGAAAAAGCAAATTTTTCTTTTATTCTTCTGTAATTATAGTGATTGAGGATAGTATTCATGCAGTAGATTAACATCACTCTGCAAAGACTTCATGAACTACAGTATTCATCAGATAAGGTGAACTTAAATACTTCTATATAAATAGGAGTTTTATGGTTAGTAAGAGCCCAATTCTACAAGGTGCTGAAGAAGGCTTATTGGTGCCAGTGATTATTGCTTATTTAAAATATTAGTAATTGCTTTAGTTTACACCATACATATTATGAATTATTAACTTAAATACTGTTGTAAAACAGAAAAATAAGTTGCTATTATAAAAAGGTAAAGATGAAGAAATATGAATGATGAATTCTCCCTTGAGAAAAATGAATAGTGCTTTAAAACTTTTTATTGTATAATCATTGTTGTTACCCAGATACATAAGGTTCCTACCTGACTTTTAGTTATTGCAGTGGATAAAATTCGTAAGTCAGAGGTGGCTTAGCAGGCTGACAAGGAAAATTCTGGCTCTTTTTGGACAAGAGCTAGTGGTACCGAATGAATTGTCCTGAATGGGAGTTAGATATCTACAACACTATAAAATTCTACAAGATGTCCTAAGCTTCATAACCTGAATTTCAACAGTTGAAATAAAATTGAGTTAATAATAACAATAATATTGTATAAATTCTTAATAAGTTGTTAAATGGTTATTAAATAAATAGTTATGATAACAATAATAAATAGTTTTGAATTTTGGAGGGAATCAGAATCGCTTGATTTGGAGTGATCAGTCAGCTAATAGTCCAGGTAGTATCATCTGTTTTTATTTATTAGCTACAAATACAAGATTATTTCCTATGAAATATTTATTTGTAAATTCTGAAAGACTCCTTTAATACTTTGGGTTAAAAATCGTAAGTTACTAATACTTTAATTGAAATATTGAATGGCTTTAAATGACTTAGGTTCTCTCTAACCCATTTACCCATTTTTGTAGAAACAGTGTGATATTATTAAAGATCATGATTTTTGGTAAATTCTAAATTTGTATATCCATTAATATTAAAGATACTGCTCTAATTACCTTATTATGGGTGTTTCCCCCAGAGCTGTAGAAACTTGGCCTTGCAGTGTTTCCATGATATTGTCATCTGAGTACAACTGCATAGGTGTGTTAAACTGAGCGTGTACGATCTTGACACCGGGAAGCTCCATTTCCAAGGGAATGTTAGGGGCCATCTTAGACACTGCTTTCAGCTCGGTAGGGCAGATGGAGCTAACCGTGCTAATTGAAGAGGGGGTGCTGCGTCCACTGCCACAGTCAATCCCCGAAGGAGTGCTGCATCCACTGTGTTAATAGCCAGGTTACAGAAGAGTGTGCAACGCGTATCGGATTATAGAGAATAGAGAGAAAAGTACAGGAATACGGTGATGTTAACAGGGCTGAAAAGCAGAAATAGAACCGATATGGAAAAGCAAAAGTAGAGAAAGCAGAGAAAAGCAAAAGTATGTGTATTCACTGAAAAGTATTTTCCTGTAAAAAGTATCAATGCCAGTTATAAAGCAGTCCTTAAAATTCTGGCATGCATTTGCTTTCAAGATCGTAAAAATTCTTTGATAGATTGAATAATTCACAACATAATATTACTTCACATTTTTAATGCCAGATTTTGTTGAGGATTAACTAAGCCTCCCTAAAATTCTTTGTTCTAGATGAGTAACTCTTAACATCTGCAAACGGGCAGCATACAAAGGTTGTGCGAGTTGTCCGTGCCAGTGACAGAGTAAACACCTGCAGTACTGGAATCCTAGACACATCGTCCCAACCCTGTACCTCACCATCATCTTAGTCCACAGTTGAAGAGACTGGAATGGTGTGAAGTAACGAATGTGACATTTCCTGTATTTCCTTAAATTCTACATTAAGACAGTTATTAATCTTTTAAAATTAGTTTAACAACACATTTCATGTTTTTAATATTTGTTGAACATTTCAAAGAAGAAAAGATACTAAAACAGCCAGGCATACTTTTGCATTTCTCAGTCACAGTGTTTCCAGTAGAATGTGAAGTGGTCCTTCACAAGAGCAATGGGTCTGTATTCAGAGAGTTAATTATACTGCTTTTGAAGTAGATTTTACATATAATTTATATATAATAAAAAAGATGTACAGTTTTTTAGAAATATTAATGTTGCTTGACGTTACTGAAGTAAAGTTACTGCACACCAATTTGACATCTCTGGAAAAGGATTAGTAAAATAATGTGAAGATTAAGCCCAAAGGCTTCTTCAGTGTCACTGTTTTAACACTTCAGTCTTTTTTCTCTATAGCACCTCAGAGGCTTCCTTTCTTATGGGATATTTCTTTGCTGTTGCAATGTAACAGCACATAACCCAGGCTTCCCACAGTCATTGGTCACCATTTACTTGATGTTCAGGGCTGTGAGATGGTAGATGCTTAATCTCTTCCTCCAACCTGTGTAGCAGGGTTGTGGTTAGTTCTTTGCAAGCTGAATGATTCTGTGTAAACCTGGGAGAATACTCATTTCCTAGTTTGATAGTACAGTACTCTGCCCAGTAGCTACTCTTGGGTGGAGATGATCCAAAATTCTCCCTTTGATTCAGAGGGTGATTTGTGTAGGACCACTTTCTCAAAAATGTAGAGAGAAATACATACATTCAAAAATGCATTAAAAGAAAGCTAATTCCAGAAATTGCCTTAAAGCAAAAGTACAGTTCTGCATCACTGCCTAGCATGAGCCAGCCAAAAATTTCACATGGGGCCAACTTATAAATTTGTAGTCTTTTCTTTTAGAAGAATCAAGACCACCTTTAGATCCTTCATTAGAGTAAGTTTTGTCAGTGCTCATAGTGTTAGTAAATGGAAAGTAGCAGGCAAAGGCCAGCACAACTCTTGCTATGAGCAGCCAAAGTAATGTTAAAACAGAAGAAATTATAAATATGAATAACATATAATCATAGATTAAATATAATTTCCAGTTAGTTTTGACAGAGTAAAGTCCAAAATCACGGCTAATGTCAAATCCATTAGCTCAAACCCACAGGCCAGAATCAGCTCTTCCTTTAGTCAAAGTCCAAACAGTGTGACAACCAAGGTTTTCTAGATGTAACGCCCTCTGTCAGAGATTCTGCAGTTTGTAACCACAGACTGCTCCAGTGCTTGAACACCTGACAGACAATATCTCGCATCAGTCAGGCGCTGTTGAGCTTCCTTGCATTTTTAGCCTCAGAGTTTGCATTGTTTTTTCCCCTCTGTATTTAATAATGTAAACAATAGCAGCATTTCTTCCCCAGTTACAATAGAGGAATATTACACTAAAATGGTGGATCTAGATATATAAGCCTTTCTGCATTTTAGAGCTTTATGTGTCTGTGGCATCAGATGGTTCTCCTATTTTAGCTCTGCATTAGGTTGCATTCTGAATAGAGGTCTGCTGAAAAGCGAACGTAAAATCTCCGAATGGCCTAGATGTCAACTTATACAACTAGCTATCTTGTCTTTAGCAAGTTAACAAATGACATGCATTTGCATTTGGACAGAATAATTTCAGAGTGCCACAGATTTGTAAGTATACAATATCTGGTGCTATGCTGCAAGCTGAATCATGTTCATGAATACAGTTATTTCAGACTCATATCTGTATAACTGAGAGGGGAGTGTGGACCCGCTTTCTTTTGGAAAGAGAGATTTGAATTTCAAGCCTGATCTCTGCAAGTCAACCATTTCAGGTTTTTTTTCATTTCAGTGTTAGGCTATATAACTATAAGTAAGTTTCAAATGCATCAGTAGGCTTTATTAATGTGAATGGTGAATATCCATTAAAAAATAACACCATGCATCCAAATCCAGCACAGCACTCAGAGTTTATAACCTGCTTCGGCCTGAGACTACGAAAGGTTTGGGCCGAATATTATGCTTGTGTTCAAAGTAGTTCATATCCTGTAAAGAAAAGAGGGTTAAATTAACTTTCTTTGGCCTGTAAATGCTTATTTCTAGTTAAAAAACATCTAAAAAAGTATTAAAATTGTAACCATGAAGTAACCGTGTTTAATTTGTACATTCCTGGTACTCAAAATACAATCCTTTTAGTGTTCAGAAACATTTGGAGTAAAGTGCAGTTAGAAGAGAGAATGGTACGTAGTGTTGCAGCCCAACATAGAAGGCAAAGATTAGCTACCTGCAGCGTTGCTACTACAGGAATATGAATGGATAGTTTCCTGTGTTGGAAAAAATTGCTTCATTTATCACTGTTTTTTTGGATAATCAATAAACTCCTGATGATCAGAAAAAAACAGCAAGAGCTGGACTTTGTAATTGAAAACAGAGCATATAGTGATATACCACAGATAACTACGTATTACAAGTAAATACCAGTACTCACTGTTGCGATGAGTTGGGAATGAGACCCCTCAGTTGTCCGTGAAGCGCATCTTGAATATTGCCAGATGAATACAGCCCAATTGGAGAATTATAGGAGGAGCTCACTACCTGTCTTTTGTCATCAATATTTGCTGCTGCAACAAAAGGCTGGGCCCTTCTGTTGTGAGCTGTACCAATAGGCTTGAATTCCTGTACGTGATAGGCAGACAAAACACACAAAGCTACAATGCACACCAAAGCTAGTCATGAGTACAACTGACAACATCAGTATTGTTAATCTCTGCATTTTTTACTTTTGCGACTTGGTTATTTTTTAACTGGTGCAAGCATACTATATTTTTCCATGAATTTTCTATACGCTGCTGAAGCCAGACACATTCAGAGAGAATGATTTTCCTGCCTCAGGGCAAACAGAAGGCATTCCACATTTGTAAATAGTGTGCAACTTTAAGAAGAAATGAGAAAGATGGATATTATAGTAACCTGTTGGATTGCTCTCCAGGTTTTGCAGTTTGCGTGCTTTTAGAAACATTTGATGGACAGTTAGCTTAATTGCTCTCCTTTAGTGCTATTCTCTGGCTTCTGCTTCTTTGTTACATACTGATGGAGGGACTCACAGGTGTATGAAGATTTTATTCTAAATATCTTGTCTAGAAAACGTAATTTTTAACACTTCTTTTAGCTGAAATGGTCTTGAATGTGTATCAGATTGAGAACATTCTTCTGAACTTATTCCATATTTTGAAGCATACCTTCTTCATCAAAAATTGTGATGCTGTATAATTTAAAGACAATGTGAAATCGTCACAAATAATTAAAAACCAGAAATGGGTAAACTGGAAATAATTCTGCATATGTTTCTTTATTTCTGGAGTATGATTTTGTTTATTGTTGGCCCAGATAATTTCCTCTAGTTGTGAAATTCATAGAGATAAGATCTGGAAACAAAATCTCTGATGACCTTTCAGATAACTTTCAATGTTCTTCTGTAGTGATTGGCCAGGAATGATGAAGACTCTTGACTGTGTGAAAATTTACTTATTTGTATTGTGCATATTTAGTGCAGTCCCTGTCAGCTCAGGTCCATCTCTAATCCACAGAAACACAGACTGTGGAAAAAATAGTGCTGTCGTCTGTGGAGGGTTGGTTTTTTTTCCTTCTGCACTAAGTGGGTGAGGAATGTTTGCTGCTGCAGTCCGTTAGCTTTTCCTGATGTCCTGCAGCGCTCTTTGGAGACAGTGCTGCAAGAGCACTTGAACTTCCATCCACATGGAATAAAAAGCTCTGGTTCCTAACGAATAGGTTTCTAGAATAGGAACTGGTCTCTCTTTAGAGACTGGAACTTGCAATGTTAAGATAGCAGAGATCACTAATACTGCAACTTTCATAGAGATCTTTGCCAATTCTCTGATTTGGCTTTGTTTTTGAGTGTGATAGGTGTACCAGGAATACATCTCCACTACTATAGACTATTTCTGTATTTATGTTGCTATCCCCCTGTGTCGTATGACCTGTAGGCAGTTTTAAATTCTGATTCTGCTGAATGAGATTTATTTCAGATTATTGAAGCTTGTATCTTGGGTACCAGAGCTTTTGGCTTAATTACTGTGTATAATTTATGCTGTCTGGTATTTGTTATCACATATTTTTAATGGTGACACACCCAACATCTTCAGCTTTAAAATTATTCAGGTGTAATTGTAGTCTTCCATTTATGTCTTTCAAGCTGCACAAAACAGTCTCCTTGTTCTACTAAATGAAACTCTAAACAAAGTGGGGTTTGATGCAGAAATGCCTCTTTTAGATTACCTTAGCCTTTAGGAATGCTAGAAAAATTTCCAGTTAGAACAAATACAACCTATAACCAAAAAACAAAGCAGATATTTGAATACTCAAATCCACAGAATAAATCAAGATAATAAGAGCAGATTAGGTAAGCATGGACCCATTTTTCATATCTGTAGATTTTCATTCATTCTCAGAGCATTATTTCATTTCTCAGACAATATCAAGTCTGTTCAAAGTTTTGGTGAATAATTCGCAAAAATTATGGAAACCTGAATGTGAATTGGCCCTTTTGTTTTCATTTTAAACAACAGCTTCAGAAATATATTTAGGAACAGAGCTAAGGAAAAGTCATGGTTATATAGAATGTGCAACCAGAAGACGCAAACAGTAAAAGGCAGTTTTGTTAAATGAAAATGTTTAGCAGCGTTGCACTGTAAGAGGCTACTCAAAGCAGCAATCAGATAAATGAGCACAAAGATTTTATTTGCAGTTCCTTATTTCTGTCCGATAGATGTGGGTTGCAATTAACAATCTGTATTAGTAAATGTAAATGATCTTCTAGTGTTTAGGATCATGTCTACTTAATGAAAATTATTAATGTCAAAGTATTTAAGATTTATTTAAATCCATGTATGATACAAAACGAACAAAAACAACTGTCAACATTGTCATTTCATCCCCTATTTTTATTTCTTGTTGACAAATGAACAGCACAGAAGACGTGGCACCATAATAGCATGTTTACAATATAACAGTTGTGAAACAAATATTTGCAGTTAGTTAGACTTAAATTCCATTTTCTTTTTAACTCATCTATTCATATAAAATGTCAGTGACAGAACATACAGCAGCAAAAATAGTCCAGCTCTTGTGTTTATTGGATCTCACTGAATCTGTGAAAAGTCCTCCTTTAGTTCAGAAGCTAAATGAGAACCGGAGGTCGTTGAAATTCCTAATCAGGAATATTCAAGAATCACAGTATTTAATTCCTTAAATTTTTCCTAGCTTACTGATGTCCTTTTTGCATGGCTAACTACATTTGGCATTGATACAGGTGTCAGGAGTATAATGAATGTAGCCCCCAAAGTCTGTTGAAATGCATCCAGCACGGATCATGTGATGGCGTTCCCTGGGGATAGTTGCTGTGACGGAACACAGCTGTTTACATTGTGGAGGTATCATGGGACTAAAATCTTGATCTCCAAATGCTGTTATGGAAGAAGGGGTAGGTTCTTGAAACTAGACTAGCACAATTATGTTGTTTCAAAACTTGATTGTAAGTGGTAATAGACTATAAACTTACTTTTTAGAATAGTGTGGGGTTTCTCTCCATAGATTTTTATACTTACCTATGTGTACAGTATATTTATATCTCCCAGGAATGTATAATATCTTTCATGGCCAAAAGCCTAGCCACACTGAACAAAATGTTCAAAGGCAAAGATAGAAGCAAAAAAGAAAAGCCTAAATAAAAACAATTAAAGAAATTGTGGTAATGGAAATAAATTCATTTTAGATGAGGTTAAAGGGATTGTAACTGAGAAAAAAAGTTACAGGTCATAGTGTTGTTTTACATTGACAATACAGCTGAAAGGATTTTTAAAATAATTTTATAGGATACAGTTTGCCATTTAGATTGTTTTATTTTCTCTTCCTAATTATATTCTTTGAGAACGTTATGTTCTAAATTGTTTTTATACAGAATACGATGTGGTCGTATTAGTAATACTTCAAGTAGTCTGTTACTTCCTATTATTTATCCATCACTCTATAGGTTGCTACAGACTAATGAAATTAGGTGGCTGGATTTTATGTGGGAATGTGTAGCTTTCAAGAGTGGCTCTCGGTCAGCCACTTACTGCTGCAAGTTATTTACTAGAATTGTTGCCTCGGTTTCCTCTTCCCAGAGGACAAAATAAAGAGAGCCTTCATTGTGCTGTGGCAATTGCCTGTATCAGTCTCCAAATGACTCTTTGGGGATGCTCAACATAATGCAAAAGTTTGCTGCAGTGTAAAGGTTCCTTCTTCCATAGCTGCAAGAAGGCACGGTATTTAGTTGTTTATCAGCTTTCACATAACCATTTCCAAGCATCTGTAGAATAATTTTCATTCATTTAAGCTAAAGTAAGCATTCTTTGGCCAAATATTTGGCCAAATTGCTGAACAATTTAAAATATGTTTTACTTTCATTTATAAATATCTTTTATTAGCTTGTAAATATAAATTAGATACTTACTGAGAAGACTGCGTAAGTCTAAATCTATTATTGTTATTTAGCTGGCTTATAATGTATTTTAAATTATCGACTTTCTTTTGTGAAACTTTCTTAGTGAACTTCAAAATGTCTATCTGGCTCGAATGAAAAAATATGACTACATTTATAGCATCTGTGACCTTTTGAATAATTTTAATTTTTGTATAAATGAAGGAAATGCTTTTTATAGAACTCAGTGATTTTCCATTTCTGCACACCAGTCAATGTGTACAATACTTTTGGATAAAAGCGTTTCAAATTTGAAGGACTACTGTACTGCTTTTGGATTTTTTTGCATTCATTTGGGCTTCAATGCCTTTATTTATTGTTGGATTTCAGCAGACTCTGATACGACCTAAAGAGCACAGATTATAGTTGTGCAATAATTTGTCATCTGAGGTTAAAGAAACTTTGACGTTGTACAGTTTTCACTACTGGTATACACACTGCTGGGTCTCGTGTGTTGCGGCTAAATATGCAGTAAAATTTAATTTAAAATTTCAGCAATTGTAGAAAAAAAGGCTATACTTTTTTCCACAGGGACATCAGAGTGATGGATGTTCTTGGATGGAAGAATTTAATCTAAAATGTAAATAATTCCTAGAATGGTTTAGCATATTTTTTTTTTTACAAGCATTGCTACTCTCTGGGGCCTATTATTTATTAAATATACTCAGTATTCCTGATTTTCCTAGGAAGGAAAGAAGGAGACATACTAAAACAAAGAGGTTGGCTATTTAATCTAGGAGAAACAGTTTTTCTGATTGCCCAGTGGAGACTGCTTTTCGGTAGTCTGCCAAATAGCACTTAGGGAACTCTTGTGATTTTTTCTTTTTGAGTAACTATCTTTTTTAGGAACACAGCTTTCATTCAAAGGGATTACTCTTCCGTCATACATGCCTACATGGTTTTCTCCATAGTTTTTTTTAGTGATTTTGTTCCATTGCTATTTATTTTATGTATATCCTGGCTATTCCACAAAAATATGCATTTAAAATACTTTTGTTTCTTCCCCATACTATCTCCTACTGCTGAAGAGGCTATATTATTTCTGATGAAGTTTGCTGTATCACTGAATGCAAGTTTCTAGATTGGAGAGAAGAGAGAGAACTGAAACACTGAAATGCCATATTCATGTTTGGGAGTGTCTGCGTGAAAACAGAATTGGTGGAAACATTTATTGCATAGGATTTACTGAAATAGAACCTGCACTTACATTTTTCTTGGATAGCACAGAAATAAATACTTTGACATATTTGCTTTCATCCTGGAAGGCCAAGATCAGCAGAATGCTCTTCCCTTCCCCTTCTTGAGAGAACAGCAAATGTTCATGTAGGTTAGAGAGGAATGACAAAGAAATAAAGCTCTAGTTGTAGGCAGTAACTAGCTAATTAACTATTAAGAGTACTGAGACTTCGGCTCATAGCTTTGCGCGAGGGGCTGGGTGTGAGTTTGAAGAGTGAGGAGGATTTCAACTGGTAGGATTTGCTTTGTGTATACACAAGGCTGAAGACTTTCCTGGTCCGAAGCGGTGAATGGCTTGCTTATTGATCAGTAAACGGGTTTTCTAGAAAATGGTAACTTTCAGCTCAGTGGGGTAGTATAGAAATGTACGGAAGTAAAGAGACCCAGTATTAAGGGATCTCGCTCTTTAATTAGACTGTTACATGAAAATGGCTTTTGTGACGTGAGGAGTGCGTTGCTTTGGCACTTGACATTTATTCCTGGTTGAAGAACTTCCTCATATGATGAAGAATCTCTACAAGAGTTGAAGTAACTTAAACTGTATCAGAATAAAAGGAGATATTTTCTTTCCATAACAAAGCTATGGTGATATGTACAGTTGTAAAGGAAAATGGGAATCTGTTGTAACTTGTTAATGTTTTGTTTCAGTTACATGTGAAAAATCAGAAACAGACAGTCAGATAAAGTGATGTTCATACATATCATAACTGTGATGGTTAGTATTAGCTTCAACTGGCCGATAATGGATGAAGTGCTATTCAAAGAATATTAATGACCATAAAGGAGATCATTTAGAGTGTAAAAAGGCGAACGGAAATGGGTAGGTAACTTAACAATCCATACCTGTGGTTCAGCTTCCAAATTTATCTTGAAGGGGTGCGCTTTGCCATCTTCTGAAACTTGTGGGGACCATAATTTAGTTCCTGCCCTAGAAAGAAAGGCAGAATTTAAATAACTTGAATTCTTATAGAGTTGCATACCTCCCTGTAGAATACAATGGAGCTTGAAAATCTGCAGTTTGTTCTATGCTTTTTTAATGTTTTGGCATAAAAATACTTCAATGATACATAAAGTGTATTATATGTAAACAATATATAGAAAGTGTATTTGCTTTTTTAAAAAATACATATACTGTGAACAATTGGAAATAATTTGTTAGTAGTTATCAAATGCAAAGGGAAAGGGAAATTAGTGCTTTTCTGACCTAAGCTGACCAAACTTTTTTACAGGGCTTTTTTTTAATGGTTGATAGAATGAACGTTGGGTCCTCAGAATATTTTGCACAAGTAAGTGAATATATTAGGAATAATGCTAAACCAAAACAACATAATTTTCTTTTTTTATGACCACAATATCCATACAAAGCCTGCTTTCCTATGTAGGAGGGGTGCAATCTAGGTATGCAAAGTGTATGTGCAAGCATAAATAGAACACATGATTCTTTCAGTCACTTAAGCAGAGATAACAAACATGGAAATATCAGTTACAATTCTGTTTTCATTGACAAAGTGAAATATGGCAGCAAATTTTGAAATAGTGTAGTGTTGCTGTTAAATATTAATCTAACACTGTTTGTTACATAAGTACAAATATTTAGCATTTAAAAATATGCACATATTTCATAGGCACAATTGCACTTACCATATTTTGAAAATTCCTTCCTAAGAGAGTTGCTAAATGGCATATATCAATCTGTGACAGAACCTTGAATTAACTTTTTTTAAAAGTAGGAACTTTTAACCACAGTGCGTGCTCTAGTGTTTAGACAACGCTCCTCTCACAGAAACCCCCCCTTCTGTGTTTGGAAAGCAGCATTGTGGTCAGCTGTGACGAAGGGCTGTACCTCCTTGAGGGCCTCGGGTCAATCAGAGCTGTCTGATTCTTGGGGACAGCTGAAAGAGTGCGCTCACTGATTCTAATTAAAGGCTGAGTGATCTCAGGTTGTTTCTCTTGCTGGCTTTAGCCGAGAGAAATAAACACAAAAATTTTCTGGACTCCTGCAGTTTAGGTAAGAGATGGTTTTTTTAGTTTTGTTTTGTTTTCAAATTGCTTTGAGAATCTTGTATTTGGTTTAATACATTGTGACCAAAGAGGTTGGCTTAAACCCTTTCCTTTGTCTCCCCTTACGAATGTCTGACGCGACATTGCTGTCTTTAACTGGGAGGACGTGCTAGCAGCGTTGTCTGTGGCTTTCCTGAACTGGGAGGATGTGCTAGCAGCCTTGTTTGTGACTGGGAGCGGGAGGCAGTGAGAAGCAGCTGTGGCCAGGGGACCGTTAGAGCAGAGAGGCAGCTTTACAAGTGACAGCTAGCTGAGGGTTGTATTATTTCCCCAAAACATGGAGAACTGTTTGATTACTGACAGCAAACATAGGACTTGTGGAATCAGTAGGTGGTATGGTTCAGAGCTTGGAGGCAGTAGGTGGTGTGGTTCAGAGCTCGGGAAATGTGGCGAGTAGCCTGAGGGAAGCTATTCTTGTGTCTGTGAAGTAACGTTCTGAGGAGTCTTGCCTGATCTGGAGTTGCTGAGGTGGGTCTGGGTGCTGTAATTTTAAAGGTTTTGTGAAATTTGTAAAACTATTTAAAATAGTTATGCTATGTAGTAGTTGTACTGTATCATCAGTTGGTTGGGTAGGATCTTCTTTCAGAAGTAAGCAGACATACATGCATACCTCTCTATTTTCAAACAGAGCTGATGTGCAGCTGCTTTAATTCTCTCCTGGGCATCGTTATGTGTCATGTTCTCTGTGCTTAGACCATCAATAGCTACAATAACATCGCCAGGGCACAGGTTGGCAGCTGAAGCCTTGCTTCCAGGTGTAATCTGAAAAAAGCAAAATTTAACTGCATAAGCACCATGCATACCTTAAAACTGATAGAGAAAATAAACTTCACCATGCTTCCCTATTTCCTGTTGGGCTGTGGAGGGAGGGAGTGGGCCTGTAAACAGCTTGATGATTGCTTACAGAAAAAGTGAGCTCTTAATTCTGCCAGACCCTCTGCAGTTCTATTGTTGGATCACCATATAAATGCTTTATTCATCATAATTTCAAATTAGATGGAAATTATCTTCACAACTCTACATTAAATAGTTTCCACTCTGACTTCTATAGTCATTGTAGATTGTCTTTGAATCTTCTGTCTCAACTGTTTTTTTTCAAGCAAATAACACAATGGCAGTTAAGTTTTTCCCTTACAACTCTAGGCAACAGCAGAAGAATAGAACTGTTAAGAAATTGTGCTACTTGACGTTCAGTGTGTGATGTGCCATTGACTGGATAATGTAGAAAGCCACTTGTGGCCTTATCACATTTAAGGACAAATACAGCAGTTGGTGTGTTTTCTGCTAGCCTGGCCTCTCATGTTGTATCGTTGAGTAATCAGAAATATTCTAATAATACTGAAATGACATTTTGCTCTTTATTCATGTGTAATCCAGACCCTGAACTCCTCAAAGTGTTTCGATTTAAGCCCCATTGCATTTGAATAACAGTGGCCCTGATCCTTCAAGGTGATCTGTGTGGTGCAGTTCATACCTCACGGAAATGTACCAATGTCAGTGATATTCACAGAAATTGCCCAAAGCTTATCTTTCTATGCTTGCTTTTTTTTTTTTGTCTTGTTGATAATCATTCTGCGTCATGGTTAAAATAATTGAAATGCAACATAATGCTGGAGAGGGACTTTTTACAAGGGCCTGCGGTGATAGGGCAAGGGGTAATGGTTTTAAATTGAAAGAGGGTTGGTTTAGATTAGATATAAGGAAGAAATTCTTTACTCTGAGGCTGGTGAGGTCCTGAAACAGGTTGCCCAGAGAAGCTGTGGCTGCCCCCTCCCTGGCAGTGTTCAAGACCAGGCTGGATGGGGCTTTGAGCAGCCTGGTCTAGTGGAAGGTGTCCCTGCCCATGGCAGGGGGGCTGGAACTAGATGGTCTAGAAAGTCCCTTCTCACCCAAACTATCCTAAGATTCTATGATTCTCTTTGAAAATAACTGTTGTAGAGAGGCCATGACCTTAGCTAAAGCTTATTCTAGAATTGGAGGCCTTTATGTGCAAACAGGGGACTTCTCATACCACCACACCATTTAAACAGGTCTTTGGTCACTGAGTGGGATTCGGGACCCTTAGGTGTGTATTGCCATTTTGGGTGACCCTCGATAACCAAGACAGCAACATGAAATCGATGGATGTAGCACATAAGGTTCTGGAATTCAGCTCTTCTGGAACAGCAGATCAAAGGGGACAGGTTGATTCACCTAAAATAACACTAGCTGCTTATTTTTAAATAAATGAATCCTAACGTGAAGGACAGAAATGTCAATATAGTCTTATAAGAGCAGTTCTCTGATCTGTGCTGTGTATGAAGTAAAAAAGCTATTGGGAAGAATTTATGTCACCATGGATTCTGTTACAGCCAAAGCCAGTGCTATCTCAATTATTAAAAGTAATTATGTGTTATGGACAACTGGAACATATGCTGTGGAGATGAGAGTAAGCTGCCCAGTATACCTCCAGTATGTTCTGAACCCCAGCTATGGTGAACCTGGTACTAACTGTCAGCATAAAAGCCAAATAGAAATGTTCTTTTTGATATGTGTTGCACTGTATTAGTATTGACACAATGGCAAAAATCAGCCAAATAGTCATTCTCTCCTCTTTCCAGCCGTCCATCTCTGTTAGGTGGGTCTGAACGCTCAAAGAGTTTGTTTTGTGGGCTTTTTTTCTGCGTTCCAGCACGTAAACTGACTTTTGATTTCACTGTAACAAACTGCAATGCATGTGCTGTTAGCAAGTCAGGCAAACTTTCCCAATGGGTACTTGTGGCCAGCTGGAGGCTTTTACCCCCTCACCCTCCAAAAGAATTGACTTGTGTATCACAGAATCACAGAATAGTAGGGGTTGGAACGTGCTTAACATGTGTGCTTAACAAAGTGTTAAGGCGCCTAAATAATCTGTTTGAGTATAGATAGAGGAAGTTGCTCATAAATTCTAAGCCTGAAGTCTCCATAATTGTCTGTTTGTCAAACTTCAACAGCTGTAAGTATGAATGAACTACACTAACACCGCTGACATTAGTGTAATAAGACAGGGGCAGAGGTATGATTGCGCTTCTCCCGTTTACCTGGAACGGCTCCTGACTTCGCTTAGCATGTTGTGGACGCACGTGGAATGACAAACTGCTGCAGAATTCCTAGCGTTCAAGTGTGACTGTTGATGCCTTCATACCCAAAATGGGCAAAACCAGCCGTTCTTGGTTCCATCTCAGGAGTAAGCTTGCATGAATAACCCTTATATAGGTTGCTTGGTAGGTTATGCTTTTTACATAACACAAATCATCTTCTGTATCTGTGGCATACTGCAGCAATGCACTGAGATAACGATCCTGCCTTATAAAGTAGCATATCTGCCTAGCATGGTACGTTCCCAGCTGTGCTGCTAGTTGGACCTGTCCTACTCTGTGTTGCTGGTAATACTGCACAATTCCTTGGATTTTCTTAGTGTATTGTCACCAGCTGCAATGGTACCGCTAAGTGGTTGGACGGGGTTACCATTGTTTGGTGGGAGCAGGGATGGAAAGGGCCAGGAGTCTGTATTTCCTGTTCCTTAGCTGAATTGATTATTGCCAGGCTTCTGGGACACGTCTGTTGGGCCTTAACACCGTCATGGGGGTGCTGAGCTCCACTTGCCCAGGCTTTCTGGGGCCCAGAACTGCCTGCCCTCGTGTAATACTCTCCCTCATCTGCCTTTCCTGGGTTTGATGGAAAGAGCTGGAGATCTGCTAGGATGGGGCAGGAGCAATGTGGCTGAGTGCCAGCTCTTCTCTCCCCTCAGTATTTCAGGGGGAAATCCTGACTGTTGCTTGTGGGGAAGGGGGGGCAGACACAAGTGTCGCAGCCTGCATTTCGTAGAAAGGGACTGGGTTGTGCATTGCAAGATCCCACCTTCTCATGGGTATAATATTGATATTGTGAGTACCTCAATAATGTAAGTGATACTGTTTCTTAAGGAACTTACTAGTGATGAATTAAATGTGTAACACTTAGGATCATATGGTGACTGTAGTGTTTGTTGCTTGCTCACCCATGCTTCATGAAGCAGATTCCATTTGCCTTGCTATTCAGGACATGTCTGTATGGTATGCCTGTTGATCCTCTATCCTATGTATCTCAGATTTGGATGAATACAAGGAGAAGTGTTGAGCATTTAGATGTTGTCAGAGACTAGATAACTATTTAACCACATGAGGGGCAATGTCTTCTACGAAACTTTGAAGAAAATCTCTCTGCATCTGTTAATCGACATGCGAAGCCCATCATGGCATGCCTTCAGAAGTATTTCAGGCTCTGTGTTTTCTGCAAAGAGTTATGAATATTTGCGTACAGAGTGGCTAAATATAAAACTGAGTTCATATAAATACTTGCGCTGTGATCTGTAAAGGTTTATATAAAAATAGAACTTAAATCTAGAGTTGATAATATTTCTAGAGTTGATAATATTTCACTATTCCCTCCAACCTCTACAAGTTTTAATTATTTCTGTAACACTTTATTCAATGTGACTTAAATTCTAGGACTGCATTCCTCTAAACACTTAACCCAAAATATTATCTTCTGGTCAGAATAAACTGAGATTACTGTTTCCTTGAGGCTAGGGTTTTGATCAGTGTCATTGATGTAATTTCTTCGCATCTATGTAAAGTTCCAAGGATTTCAAGAAATGTTTTCCTCATTTCTAGTTAATTTGTTGTTTCTGACCCTAATAGAATCCGAGTAGGTCTATTTTTAGTCCCCTCCTGTTCTTCCTACCCTCCCAGTGATTATGATCTGCGGTTTTTGCATTTGCTTGAAACCGTCAAGAGAATTGCCTTGCTTGGGAAACCACAGATGGGTTTTTGAGATGACATCTGTTCTTTAGACAGGTGGATGATGATGTCTTATGTTATCTGTCTCTCTTGACAAGTCCTGGTAAATGCTTTCTCTTGTTGAACAAGGACTATAGCCAACCAAACTGAACACCTGTCCAATTATTTTATTCAAAATGTGTTTGAAAAGAGTTTCCATTTATTGTTTTAATGGCTAATATTTTTTTCTTGTCAGGACAGTTAAGCCAAATGTGAATGGGCTGCTGGTGATACCTTTTGTGAAGGGAACACCGAGGCCCCAAAAACCAAGGCATATGAATCTTGCAAAATATTCACTACTTCTTAAGGGGTACTACATGAATGCTTATTTAGAGACTCTTCTAAAGTTATGCTGTGGCAACAAAAATATTAATTTTAAGTGAATCTACCATTAATATTCTTGAACTTCAGCTAAGCAAACTTAAACGTGACATTTTTCCTTATATATATATTTTATTTCATAGTTCTACTTGAGATATGATTTTGAGCATTTCTGTAATATACTAGAAAGAAATGGTTTATGTCTTGTGAGGCATTTGGTAGGTATGAGTCAATTGCAAAATAATTTATTCTTTAGAAAGTTACATTTATAGTAACATCCTTTGTTACTGCAGTTTTAAACTTCATTGCACTTTAAATCTAAACACAAAGAAAATACAAACCAGACACCGCTAAGATATTTTTCATGAGAGATAATGGAAACTATTTTTCTTTTGGAGGCCCATAAAAGGTAATGAAGGCCCCAAAACATCCAGAGATTTTTTTCTTTTTTATGCAGTGTTTTTATCTCCTGTTTCTCCAAAGGTTTTGCTGTGTCCTATGAGTATTTGTTATGAAGCTGAATACAGCTAAATAATAGCATTTTGGTTTACTTCTGTTTAAAGTAAGTAAAATCTTTTATGCTTATATAGACCTGGAAGAAGTGATTAAATTAAATGAGTTTTTACTCGTATTATATGCGAAAGGTTGGTCCTTAAACTTCCTATAGACTCTTGTTTAGAAGCATATTTACTGCAAGGCATCACCAGCGGTATCCATCCTTCAAGGCTCTTGATGTTTACTTAATACCAGGCATAGTGTGTGGATTGAGTCATAGTGCAGGGCTTTAAAAAAATAAAGGCACTCGGTGTGTCTGAGGTTCTGAAGAGCAGCAGAAGTATAAGAAGAACTAATTCTAGTCTGAGGTGCATTGAACACGGTTTTCAAAGTGTACAAATGATCAATATACGTGTCCTGTCTTTTGAGTAGATCTGTGTCTTTAGATGTAGGGCAGCTGACAGTGTTTTATATGCTCCATTCATTGGGTAACTGTTTTTTTGAATAAATTGCAATTAATAGCTCAAAATCCATTAACAAATGAAGGCTGGGATTCTTGCCCTTAATTAGGGGGTAAGGTAAATTTGTCTGTTTCTGAATATGGCAGAAAACACCAAAGAATTATCTCCTTCATGTTCAGGACTGGATAACTTTCTAATAATTCACCAATTTAAAATTCATGAAAGTGAAAACCTTTACAAATGTAAAAAGAGGTGCCATTGCCTTTGCTGCCAATACTTAGAACTTGATTTAATTAAACGAGAGTCAGATTAATCTTGTAAAGTTGGCACAGAGTTTGCAAGGCACAAACTTCCAGACACGAGGAGCTGCTGCCAAGCAGTCTTCTCCCCCAGTGATCACAGAGGCTAGTCATGAAAATGATAAAAACGGGGTCTGGCCTTTAGTAGGCTCAAAACTAGTTTTCTCATCTGAATGCCTGGGGAGATCATGCCAGAGTTTTTCTGCAGCCAAGGCACTTAAATTCAATTTTTGAGGCATAAGTAGAAATGCAGTTAAAGTTGCTTAGACCAATAAAGCAATCCCAGAATCGTGTCACACAAAACTTGTAAAAGCTGCTAGCGTTCAGCTGGCTCTCCTCCGAACTAGCAGCTACTTGCTAATCTACTCACAGCTTTGTCCACACCTCTGAACTCCAGAAAAGGGCAAAAATCCGAAGTAACTACTAAATGTAATAAATCGAAAGGAAAGGGAAAGAGTACCTACCCTGGTTATGATTAAGGGTTGGTTGAAATCTATTCCTCCAGAGAGCCTGAATCCCCAGGGTGCCGGTCCTTGGAGAATAACGTTTTGTGGCATTCTGCAGAGTTTTTTTTTTTTCCTCGGCTACTGTTCTTTTTCCCTTAGGTCTGTGCGAGGAGCTGAGCTGTAGGAGGAAGGGTGCTGTGCGCAGGGCACCTGCCAGCCGGGGCAGCCGACCTCGTGTACCTCTTGGGAAGCTGTACTCATCCTGCAGCTGCGGGCACCGTGCTTTATCCCTGCGCTTTGGGTGACGTCAGCCCGTCCCTCGGCTTCTCCACCCACAGAGGGGAGTATCAAACTCGGACAAATAAAGCCTGGATGCTGGAAAGTTTACAACAAGTACATCAGCTTTATCTGCTGCTTCAGCGTCCCCCTCAGCCCGGCAATCGGGAAGCTTTAGTCCCTCTGGTTTCTTAAAGCAACCCTGTTGCTCGTTTGGTATCGTGCTGATTGCACTGCCGGTGCTTGTGTCAGCCTTGCAATGTGCTGCTCTGGCTTTTGTACACGATTCTATTTGATGTAAACAGAAATATTGACAAGGAGATTTCCCTCTCAAGCTCTTGTTTTACACCTTGTCCTGTTTGTAACGTAATAGTTTAATGCGCTAAAAAAGTCCTTCCAGCCCTTCGGCTGAGTTTTTCGGCGACAGTCACTTGAGACCATGGCATGCACCAACTCTAGTGGCTTGAAAAATCTGGACTGATGTCATGCATAGTTCTCATACTGAGGGAGAGAGACGCAGTGTTAGGTGATGATGCCTCTTCTCTTTGTAGAAATCTTTGCTTTTTTTAAGGTAGTTGCAGATACCTTCTGATTGGTCTTACTGAATAAATACTTTGCATTCTGTTTGGTTTTCTTGTATCAGCTTGATCAGCTTCATTCTGACTTCTGTACCCCTAATATTTTGTTCAAAAAGATAGGGAGAATTTTTCAGTGATGGTATATGTGTTTACTCACTTTCTTATCACGGTGTTACAGATTTTTCTTAATATGTGATATTAGCAAAGTTAATATATGCATGGGTAATGTTCTTTAAGCATCTCTTTGTCCAAAGTTTGGCCTGTTCTAGGACTGTCTACAGCTCTCATCAGGCAGCGTGGTGGGTTGTTTGGTGTCCACCCCCCCAAAGGAGTCAACAGCAGGTCAGCGGGAGCTTTGAGAGAATACCAACTGGTGACTTGGATATGTATTTTGGTGTGAGAACAGTACACATAATTTTTCTGCCTTTGAGGAAAATTTCTGGTTGGTGGTTTTGTGTGTTTTGTGGCTTTGCTGGTGGTGTTTTGTGTGTTTTGCTATTTTGTTTTTTGAGTTTTTTATTTTTTTGTTCCTTATGGCAGAGGACTTACCCGCTTTTGTTCACTCTGTGTGCTTTCCTTTCTTACTAGCTGTAGCTTGCTTAGAAGTCTCTGATGGACAAGAAAGAGCAGTAAGCGAGATAGAAGAATAAAATGCAGGTTCATACCATTCATATAATTTCTGGTATGGGTAATTCATTTATCTGTAGATTTCGATATAGAATTGGCTTCCACCTCTTTGGCTTATTGAATGTCCTTACGTGTGTCTGCTGCTAATGTCTGTGTGGTTAAAGTTCTTCCTGGTAAGATATCCTGAGTTTTGGTGACGTTTTGTTGGATTCTTGAAAAAAATGTTTTTTTTTTTTAGTTTTATGAAGGTTAGCCTCAAACTTTTTTTTGTGTTTGTCCTTTATTTGTGTCTTGGTAGTAGATAGTAGTGTTCATCATGGATTTTTGTATTTGTGTTCTTGCCTAGAATATAATATAGCATCACAGAATGTTCGGGATTGGAAGGGACCTCTGTGGGTCATCTAGTCCAACCCCCCTGCCGAAGCAGGGTCACCCAGAGCAGGCTGCAC
>Ga0065711_1029257_pt1 | contig 36914 bp, 15 predicted proteins | sample Hoacrofraction12_FD_59098 | JGI IMG/M metagenome (GOLD analysis project Ga0065711, IMG submission 59098) | Hoatzin crop microbial communities from Cojedes, Venezuela - Epithelial fraction 12 v2 (version 2) | ecosystem: Host-associated > Birds > Digestive system > Esophagus > Crop | place... | reverse complement strand
GCTGTGTGTGTCCTGCGGAAGCGTGAGGGATGTCTCGGCCTGTGCACCTTGGAACCAAATGTAAACGTGCTTTTCCTCCACTCCTTCCTTCGCTTTGCTGTGCGAGTGAAGCTGTTGGGCCTGGGAGCAGCAGGTTCTCTGCTCCGGGGGCTCAGGAGTCACGGACTGCAGAGACCCCTGCCCCGAAGCTCAGATGCAGGTTAAACTGTCTGTAAGAATGTTTTCGTCTCTGGTCTTGGTGGGTCACGGCTTGATCAAAGTAAAGCAAGCAAGGACAGCTCCCTGATTAGGGAATGTCTGGAGACAGAAAAGGGCACTTGTCTGCATTTCATACCTTGCTTCAGTGACGTGTGAAAGCACATTTTGCTTCAGCTTTCAGCTGCTGCACTCATCTAAAGTAGAGCAGTCTTGAGGTTGCTTTAGTTTGATCTAAGATCAGAGTATTTCTTCCCACTGTCTCACAAATGTTGGCAAATATAAAACTGTAGCCTGAATTAAAATGCTTGGTTCTGTAGTAGGTGGCAGGAAAGGAACAGGGAAAGGAGATGGCTGTACTCACACTACTCTTTCAACTTCAGTATGTCATGAAAGTGAAATGCATTGGGGTATTGTCTGTATGACTGCTGTAAGGAAATGAAAGGAAAAAAATATTGTCCTAAGGTTTTCTAGCATCATGTGAGGACAGAAGGAAATATAATACTATTTGGGATATAATATGGAATAGGTGTTGTATGGCTGTGTGTCAGTCCTTCCTCTCTCTGTCCTTGTCCATTTTGATACAGGTATTCGTAGCGCTTCAGGCTCCCAGCCAGGCAGTCCGCAGCCTGTACCATTACTGGGGTTTTACTACTTACTAGTAAGAAACACCCTATTTTTGTGGTGTTTCCTGTGCTTCATCCTTATGGTGGGATCAGCACAACATCATCCGATTAACTTCCCGTGCTCATACTGTCCCTCTTGCTTGTATGTCTTTGCTGGTTTGGTCCAGAAGGTGCTAACCCGGAGCTTTTGGCTTTTTGATGGGCAAAGAAGTTTGGAGAATGATCCCTTTCCTTTTCCCTGCCTGAAGTCTGATGTGGTAATAAAAAGATACACGTTTGGTGATAGTCTGTGCTTTTGGTAACAAAGTTAGCACATCTCTGATTTGGAGCGAGTGCTGGTTCATGGTGTTGGGTTGCGTGTAGCTTGTTGAATGCAGTTTGAACAACCACATAGCTATTTTTAGGCATTGTTTTGTGGGTAAGCAGGTGACTTCAATGACAGCTTTGTCTGCGGATATGCAGTTGGCCCCAAAGGAATGTGGGAAAGCCAGGAGAGAAGATTTCTTGTCATCTGTCAAGGCTTGTCAAAGTAAAACTAGCAAGTGGAGAAAAAGATGAAGTTATATCTATTTAGCCAAAAGAATGAAATACAAAAAAATATAGAAATATGTATTGATATGTATAGATGCAGAAATTTATAGATGTATATATTTCTGCAAAACACTAGGAGAAGGAAGTGAACTGAAGCTCACAACTGGTTCACAAAACTGTCAGATGAAATGGAAGTCTGCGAAGGCTGACTTTTTTCATCAGGATTTTTCAAAATTGGCCAGTGCCAACTTGTCTTTGCCCTTGATAACATCTGTATATTGACTTCATGGATTCAGGATGAAGCTAAAGGTGTTTGTTTAAAATTAGACAGACTAATGTACCAAGGTAATAGGATGATAAAGTCTTCAATTATGTCAATATTAAAGTGGGAGGTGCTCCACAGGCTTCTGTCGGGGCAAACCCACTCGATGTGGAATCAGGGGAGAGTAAGACAAGTAGTCCAGGTTATTACTGCTATCTTCTTTTTAATATTAAGGAGGGATTATATTAATGGGAATCTAAATTAGCACAATCTAAATTAGGAAAATGGTAAAGAAGGAAGTGAAACAATGATACAAAAAAGGACACTACCAGGAGTACTGAGGTGTACTTGAGCTGAATACAAGATAACGTGGTAAGCCTGAGCCATGAAAAAGATAGGGAAGCAGAATGGAAGTTTTACATCCTTGCAGGTTTTGAAATTTAAGTTAATTTTCATGGAATGACTTGATGTGCCTGGATAAAAGATTGAAGCTTAGCTTATAACCCTAGCTCAAACAGTGTGACGCTTTTGGCAGTTGTCCCGAATTGCTGTCATGCCTGCAAAGAATTGAGTGAACACTGCCAACTATTGGTAGATAAATTGACAGTATTACTCCCACAATATGCGTATTAACATGCCATATGCTGGGAGCTAACATGTTTAAGCTTATAAAATTGCCATAGAAGATGAGATAAAATACAGTAAGATGTGTTACCAATAGCGTTATTGCTTAAGCTACACAAATCTTAGAAATCAATATTTTATTTAGTGTATTTCCACATGATGCAGTTAAAAGTAACAAGACAAAGAAAATATTTCTATGCACAGGAAGCTCCTGGATAAGACTGGTGACATAGGATACCTGTGCTGAAGTTTGGAAATGACAGTGACCTGTAAGTGGAAGAGCTGTGAGAACAGATGCTCCTGCATTAAGCTCGCAGCCTTACGTACAGCTGAAGTTTGCTTTCAGGCTTGGGAAGTTTATCTTCAGGCTTGTAGGAAATCTCAATGGGATGTGTGACAAGTGGTCACCTTGCAGGAAGCAGGACAAATTTACATTTTACTTCTATTAATTCTAGGTTATTTTTTTCTTTTGAATGTGAAATGGAAGTTGGTTTAATGACCGTAGAGGATACTGGGCAGACAGCTCTGAAAACAGAAGCCTTTTGTTTATCAGGAGTGCCGATATTCCTCATTTGCAAACTGGAGAAGATCCCATCTGTGGGAAGCAGGTTTTCTCTATAGCTTTTTCACCTCTTCTGGGATTTCTGTTTATGACTAACCAGAAAGGCACCTTGGAAATGCCCTTGTGCTGGGACGAGAGAGTCTAAAAGTTAATATCATGGATGCTGCCATTCATGTATGTGGTATTTGTTTGAATTATTTTAGGTTTGAACCATTGTTTTCAGATGCAGTGGAAGTTCAGCCGTGAGTTGTTCTAGATCAGTCTGGTGGAGTTCACAGTGATCTAGGAGTTAGCTGTGTGGCTTTGCTGGTAGCTTAAGAAATTGGACTTTTTCCTCAAATAGCCAGGATGAAAAAAGAGTTCAGTGACTTCCACACTGAGTGAGAAGTGTTTGATTAGATACTTAGATATCTTGCTTACTATGAAGTGTTTGTAAACGAGAAACTATAGGAATACTATATATGTAGTATATTACATATATAGTGCAAGAATGAACCAGTATTAAATATCCTGAATCACCAGCATAGATAAGGCAATCGGTGGAGTGAACTCTTAATTGAAGTTGGGCTGGTAGTAAGTTTTTCTAAAAAAATTCGTAGCAATCCTGCAGCGCTAAATCCTCCTACACCCTGAGCACGATGCTTTGCTCTAAAATTCTGTCATATGGAGGTAGAGGGATTGCAAAACAGTTGCCAGAAGAGCTGCGTGTCAGGATTTTGCCCCATGTCTTTGACTCTCCTAAGGACACAGTGGGTTGCTTCAAGCAGGTGGCCCTGGCCTCTGTGTCCTCTGCTTAATCTCTTGGAACGCTTTACGTTTGCTTCCGACTGGTTGGTCACATCAGCGTGCAGTGCGGTAATCCCCACCTAGGTCCCATCCCCCCCAGGAGAACTGTTTTGTCAAAGTAGTGTCCTGAATTACTGTTTGACACTGGAAAATTAAATGAAGGTGGTGAAACTTAAATTTTGCATGTTTCCAGAATGAAGTATTTGAGAAAATGGTTTGCCAAAACTTTGCTTGTAGCTAAAGCAATCTCGTCTCTCTTTCGGCATGTGCTCAGTGTGGATTTGTACTACAGCAATTAATAAAACCTACACCCTCTTCATGTTGCCAATATGGAGCTGTGTGTATGTGTTCTCATCTGTCTTGTTACCTCTACTGTTGTCCAGCCTTAGAGCAATTAATAGCAAAGGAGGGAGAGATTTCGACTACGTGTAGGCTTGTAGCCTAGTGTTCTGCTTAAGCTGATATACTGCCCTCAGGAAAAAGAACATGAGGTAACAGGGAAAGTCTCAAGCAAAAGAAGCAGCTTTCATTGAAGGAAAAAAAAAGAGCAAGGCACAAAAGCAAGAGACCATTTCTGGAAACTAAAGCTGCCAAAATTTCATTTGAAAAAACGAAAATTGGTGTACCTTTGTAACATTTTTACAATTTACAATATCTTCATCATTACAAATATAAAGTACCATTGGGATAAGACAGAGGATGTTAAGACAGAGTTCAGGAAGACTGATGCTAAGTAAAAGCAGTCACAATTTGTTGATAGTTTTTTCTTCAGTGAAAATGCGGGCATTGCTTCAAACTGTTACTGTACCAATTAATGTATTTTGTAAAACATTGACCTAGTCTGAAAATCTGGAAGTCCAAAGGGTTATACATACCTCATATTAATACATTTTGCAGATGTTACTGACAAAATTAAATATTCTTTCCCATTTCTGATATGTTTGTAGATGCCTTAATTAGATCATATTTTTCCCTGAGTATTTAATTTCCTTTGAAGCTTCTGTTCTATGCAGTTCGATATATTCTGCAGGCCATTAAAATATCTAGCAGTGAAGATAAATGATGAGCCTCTGTTCTTAGAATGACTAAACTAAACATACTCTTCGCCATCTTCTCTTAACCTGAATGTTGGCAGCATTTTTTTGTTCTGGGTTCCTCCCAATCATACGTATTTAATCATAGAAAAATAACAATTGTATATATGGTTAATATAGTAATAAAAACTTCATCTCCTATTGACATGCAACTAATCCTGAGGCTCAATTTCTTTTTTTTTTATAGTGAGCTCTGGCAGACCTTCAGCTCTTTTAGCTCTTATTTCCCACTCTCTTTGAACGAAAATAGTTAATTCTTTTTGAAGCAAATACAGAGGAGTTAAACTGCTGTGATGTTCGCAACCAGTCTCTTTCCAGAGGTGTAAGTTCACTTAATGGAAGTTGCTTGGCTCCCTGGCATTTGCTGTGCTAGGGTATGGTGCCCCACACTGACCACCTCGAAGGCAGCTCCCAGGCGCAGGCAGGTTTCTCGGCAGGCTCTCTGTGTGGGCAAGGATGGGATCAGTGGGGTCTGTCCTCCTGCAGGTGTCTAGCTGCCAGCGGGGGGGAGACTTTGCCTTGAGCGAAGTGGTCTAGGGAGCAAGATTATAGGGCTTACGCTGGAGCATGCCTGCAGCGCAGCATAGATGCAATCAAGAATCTCAGAGATCCAAGTTAGGTGTCAACAAGCAGTATTTTAAGTATTACTAAACATTAAGACTTGTCTTGTTTTGTCCATCCTTTCTGATGCAGATCTTTAGTTTTCTCCTAGATTTTGAATATTTTTTTCAGAAATCATGCAGTTAAGACACAGTAGTTCATATATTATTTTTTTTTAAATCATGTGATGTGCTGAACACCGTTTGTTCTGTAAGACCCCTCTCGCCTTCGCTGAATGCCACATAAAATTCAGTACTACTTTTGTTCTGTAAAGCCCACGGAAATGCTGGGGTGCCCAGCTACAGTTTGCTATTACATTCCGTGCCTGCATTTAAAGTGTGCAGAATTTTGTTTGTTTCCTTTCATGAGTACTTTGCCTGCCGGCGAGCTCATTCCTGAAAACGGACCTGTATGACACTGTGACCACTCTAAGTATTCTTTGGTGTTTATGACAAGAATGAAAAGTATCAAAAGGGACCGGGTGCCCAGATCAAAAGGCATGTCCTCCACTACAAATGCAAATTCTTGAGAAAGAATAGGAGCCACGTAATTTTAGTACTGGTTGATAGTACGTCTTGCTTTAAAATTCAAGTGGTGTGTTATTTCTGTTTTGACTGTAGTTTCCTCGGACAAACAGCCATAAAATAGAGTTTATAGGATAATTCAGTCCAACTGCTTTTTTCAGTAGTCATTAACACACTTACAGAGCTTATTTTAAACTTAATGTGAGGAGTATTTATGGATATTTGGTTAAATTAAAGGTTGATTTGTCACAGTCCCTTCTAACACTTCTTTTCTACTTTAGTTTTTATTTAGTTGGACTTCAGTTATGTAGTACAGGGACTCCTTGTCATGGTGGGTTTTTTTTCTTTTTTTTTCTAAAGTGGTACTACAGAACAACCACCTAGAGTATTTCTAAGCTGTATGGTAGGATCACATTGATAGCTAACATTTCTTTTCAAAATGTGGAATTTTCTTGAACTGAAAAGGGCAGAATAAAGAACAGTTGTAGATAAAACCTAAGACAGAAACAGCAGCCGTGGAAATACCTGACTTTCCAAAAGTTCATTAATATGTGGCTACTTTTTTTTCTTCATGAGGGAGAGGCAAAACATAATGAAATATCAAAAATGGATATAGTTCAAAGTCCATATGAATTCAGAGTGCTCTGGCTGTCTGCTTCTTACTAGAGGCACCTTCTCCCATTTTGGTTACTGGCACATTTAGTCCCTCCTTGTGTGGCAGCTACTCCATCCCCTTGTTGAGTTCAGTTGCCCCTCTCTGTACCTTCCCCAGCTCCATCCGCTGTGTCGGCATTGAGATGACCGGAACTACGTGCTGCACTCGGTGCACCAGAGCTCAGCGTCCGAGCGAAATAGTGCTGCTCTCTGGGACTCTTAATACTCCTTCCCAGCAATGCCCAGCCTTTCTTCTGTGACCTTTCTGGGTGCCACCACACAGTGGATGGATGGTTTCGCAGAGCTGTCGGTGGTGGCTCCAAGTTCTTGTTGTCAGCTGGAATGGTCATGTCCAGCTTTAGGTTATGGTGCCTAGAGGCACTGCCACAAGTTTGTCTCCACTGAAGCTCATTTGTCACTTTTCTGCCTGCTTTCTCAGCTTTGGGAAGTCCTTCTGGAGTTCCTCTTTGTTGATGAAGGTGTTGACTGAGACCAATATCTGGGGGATGCTGCTGTTGACTTGCCTTCAAGCTGTACAGCAACGGTTAAACCCAAGTATTTGCTTTTGATCACCATTCAGTACAGAAATTGATGTTTCATCGAGTCTACTGGATATTTATCTTTGTAATAACTTTGAAGGTCTTTGGAAATCCAGCTGTGCTATGTTTTTCGGGATCCCCTTCATTCACATGTTGTTAGACATTCTCATATAGTGTTAGTTTTTAGAACTGGCGGGATTCCCCTTGCAGAAACTATCCTGACACTTTAATAATAAACTGTACTTATCCACTTGCTCAGTTATCTTATTTGTTATTAGAGGTGTTACCATCTTGCTAGAGACTAAATTCAAACTTGCCAGTCTGTCTGAATTCCTTCCAGACCTTTTTTGTGAAAGGGAGTTTCTTGGGAAAAGACTAGTCCTCTAGCACGGCAACTGTGATGAGAGTTTAAATAACATGGGAAAAGGCACAAAAAGATTCACTGTATACTGTTATGTCGCAAGAACAGTAGATCCTAATGATTTTGGAAGGGGCAGTCAGCTACCTCTTTCCTGATTTTTCTTAATTAAATAATGGTGAATTCCAAGAAGCTTCATGTGCCTCCTCTCTGGACTTGATAGTCCCTTGATGTGATCTAAAGCGGTCATTTCTGTATTTCTTGATTCTACAGACCAGTTGGAGGAAAAGATAATAAGGAAGTCCAGCGTGGATGTCAATCCTCATCTTTAAGAGGAAGTCCTTGTTAGAATAAGGAAATCCAATATAATCTGTATTTGACTGCAGATTTGTCTATTCTACCGCTTTTAAGCTTTTGTTGGGGTTTTGTTCCCCCTTTTTGTATCTTTTTCATAATTTCAGGCAAGCACAAGATTTTTCATATTTCTCTCTGCCTTGTTAACTACAAAAAAAACCCCCTCAACAGCTCTCCTTGAAGAAGTGCTGTTGTGTCTGTACATGAGGCACAGGAAGCTTAGTTGGGATTACATTCTTTTCCAGTCCATTCACTTTAGAGTTCTCTCCCTTGGGAGGCTTAGCCTCAGGCTTTTATGATACAGCAGGACGTGATATAAGGGGAATTTTCCCCCTTAACATTAATCCAGCTGTAATGATAGAGGAGCCTGTGCTGGCGTTTGCGGTGGTGCCTTGTCCCTTCTGGAGTTCACTGGCTCCCTTTCTGTCTGCACTTTTGCACTTGAATCTTCCATGCTCAGGAGCAATTGTCTGTACACAACTTCTGAAATTGGACTTACTGCCCAGTTTGGACAGCCCACAGCCTTCCTCCCGGTGATACGGTTCAATCTGTTGGAATCAAATACGTCTTTCATTGTTGTTCTTTTTATGGTTCTCTGTTGGATGAATGTTTTAACATATTGAATGATGATTTCTGCTTGTTCTCATCCTTCCTTCACACACCCGCTTAAAGAACAAAATAGATTAAAGTATGTGGAAGTTAACCAAGCTTGCTCTACAGTATTCTTGTATTGAAAAGGAAAAAATAGAATTTTCTGTATTAAGATATGAAATGTAACAAACGTTTTTTAGAAGTAGATTTTTCTTAGCTTTTCCAAAAAATATTTAATTATTTTTCAGTGTACATATGGCAGAACACCTTTGGTTAAAAGTCAGTGTTTCCAGATATGATGGATATTTATACATTGCTCCTGAAACAGAAGCATTCATATTTATGTGACCAGTCTGTGTGCAATGGCCATACTGTTCAAGCACACTGTCTCAGAAATATTCAGCTCAATTTGCTGTCAGTTACATCAGTGCAACTTAGAAACAACTGGAAAAAAAAAAATCACTGAACATACTTGAGTGTTGCACTGCTACAAGGTAAATGAAAAATCTGTCCCTGGAAGACTTTCATATTCAAAACGAGCACTTGGTGAATATTGAGCACATAATTAAACTCCCTACTTATATCAGTGCTCTGGTTTTCTGTGCATTTGGGGAAGCTGTCACTTACTGATATCAGAGCTGTATCCAAACAGGAGAAGATTTTTCTTGGCCCAGTGAGACAATCGCCTGATCACAAGTCTCTTGACAGAAATGCAGACATCATACATGTTCTCATTTCGTGATGCACAGTGGCCTAAAAGGAAACAGATAATGCTTGGATATTTTGCTGTAAACAAAACCCTTAAAGCGGTTTCTCAGGAGTGGTGAGCAATGTTGAAGTGTTTATCCAGACTGTACTGCTGCTGAGCTTTCAAAATCACAAAAAGGAGTTACACACCTCCTAAATGCTATTTTCTTCTAAATGTTATAGTTAACTTCAGAAAAATATGAACTTTTCCTCAAAGATAATTTCAAAAGGGCTCTTTGGTTCAATTCCCCATTGAAGTCAAGTTTTACTGGCCTATATAATGAGGAAGACTTGCAAGTTCAACATGCAGCTTAGGCTTGACAGTTCTGCTGTATCGTGCAGAAATACACTAAAATTGGAAAGCAAACAATACTGCTACACAGTGAATCATGTTGTTTTCTGGTGTGTGACATATAGCCTTGGTACTCCATGGAAAAGCCAGTCTGCCCTCCCCATTCTAATTCACAGCTTGCTTTACAAATTTCAGAAGCTCTTCGTTTTTTTTTTCATGGCAGATGCAGGAAAGAAAGGCTCATCATCTCTCTGAAACTATTTCTCCTCATTCCTAAAAGCTCACAGAGCTTTTGAACACAAAATTGGGAGGCAATTATCTCGGTAATAGCCTCAGTGAAAACCGTGGGGTTTTCCTTTTGTAAGTGGTCCTTTCAGTGTTGATGTAGATGAGCAAAGTAAGAACATCCAAAGCAATATTAGGGCAAGGACGATCTTTCGCTTTTTACCTTCTCCCATCCCAAAGGAATTCCAAAAATCTTGGAAAACCTTTAGAATTTGAGGCCAAATTGCTTTGGCTGGAGCAAGGCCTTTGCAGTAACTGATTATGTGGTAGTAATTTGTGTCCTTAGAGTGCAATTCGGTATTTATAATGTCATCTCTCAATGAAAATGTGTGAAATCAGGTAAAAATTTCAACTTAATGTTTTTTTATTTAAAAATACTGTTTGGGCTGGATAGGCCTAAGGCTTCCTAATTCTTCAGTTACAGACTCTTCACTCATTTGTTTACCACGCTTTTTAGTTTTTCCTCATGTTCCTCGAAGGATGTAAGTACCCAAGCGCAGTAATAACTTTTTTTCTTGCATTTGAAGTGACTATGGGTAATTCATTCTGTTTAGTTATATCCTCAAACATAAATGCCTTTTTTAAGGTCTGTAGAAAGCAATTATAAAGCTGGTAACTTTGAACTGTTGAACTGCATGCCCCAGTGCTGTTGGCAATGCTAAAAATGGGAATATTAGATTAAATTTTTTCAAGCAGAAAGTTCTAATAACTCGAGTAATAATATTCATTAACTTCTATTTACACCATTTTAATCTGAATCCACATTGTATGTTTTATTTTTTTTCAGAAAACCATTAAAGCCTTAGCCAAATGCATATTTCACAGTATATGCTAATTCAACTTTGGTATAAATTATGGTTGAATTATCGAAGGTGGCACACTGCTGCACAGCTCGGTTTTAGTTTGAAGGGGCGAGGCCTGAGTAAGTTATAGAAATAACTAGTGGGTTAGCAGTTACCACGTCGTGCACCATAACGGCACAAAAGCCAAGACGGGTCCGTCCGTGCTGAGGGCAGCCTACAGAAGCTGCCTGAGGAGTGAGGAGCGTGAGGACGTGTCCAAGCCTTGCTCCTGCTGCTCTAGGTTGTGTGCGAGATGACTGGCCTTCCAGTTTGACCTGGAGATGCTTCACCCCGCTCCCCAGTGAGTCTGACAGTCAAGTGCTAGCCGTGTTGCCCAGTGCTTGGAGGAAAAAGCTGGTTTATATGATGAGAGGTGAACTCAGTAGGAGAGGCTGTTCCAAACAGCAGTTTGAGATTGATTTCATGAACTTCTGCTAAACTTCTGAAGTTGTTTGATTCTGTGACCAATCTAATGCCTGTTCCATGCAAAATGCTCAAATCTGTCCTGGAATGAGTTAAAACCTTTCTGACTGCCAAGGCTTTGGGCATGGTGCCTGGCAGGACACTCTCTCTGCTCAGGAACTGATAACAGTGCAGGATTTTCGAAAGAGAAGACAAAAGACTTAAATGCTGCTTCCTTGGCATCCTTTAAGAGAAAGCAGCAGGGAAGAGGAGCAGCACCGCAGATGTGAACAGAGATAAGGGTATCCAGGTTAAACCTGCAGCTTCTTTATTAACACAGGAGCGCAGAAGCTGATGTGTATATATTGTATAGCTGCATGAAAAGAGTGAGTACCGTGGTACTGAGATGTGATCTTATTAATTTTCCTTTCTTAATAGGTTTGCTAGATCATGGCTCATGCTTTTGCTTGGCTACTCACCACTAGTATTGTTATGGCTTAGGTTGCTCACGGTAATGGAGATTCATGTGGGATAAAGTAAGCGAAGCTGCTTTTCATTGCCATTATCGTTATTAAAAAGGCTTTTCAAAGTCAGATCTTGCTATCAGTGCCACAGATCAGCATACCCCTAAGAAGCTGTCAGAGCAGTGTCCTGGAGAATGTATTTGTCCCTTCTGCTGCCTGACCAAAACACTGCTCTATTAACTGCTAATAAAAAAAAATAAATGTTTGGAATTGTCATTAGTAAGACTCCTGCTTAATAATGATATTGCAACATACTGTGATATTTTTTGATCTTTTTTTTTCCCCCCCTCACTCATTTGAATCTGTTTCTCTCCTGGCTTTAGTGGATGTGGTTGCTGCGATTACAGCTGCAGCCATTTCACTTGGTAGCTGCACTTGTTCTGGGTGTGACACTCGCAGATTTCTTGCATGCAAGGAGTGGCTTGAAGGATTCCTTCAGATTGCAGCTGAGATGGTTCTCTTGCTTTCATGCATCACAGGCTGTGTTTTCATCAGGCGTGACTGTGCTGATAGGAGCAATTCTCTGATTTAGGCAGTGCTATTTAAAAAAAAAAAGCAGATAGAGCCTGGCTATTTTTTTCTGCTATATGCCTGATCACCCTGCCTCCAGATTATGATGCTCCCTTTAAGGTGAAAGGTTTTAGAGTTGTATCATTTATCATCACCTATTAGGTAGCGTGGTAAAAGCTTGCTTGCTTCCCTTTCATAGTGTACAACACCGTTTTTTTGCCACGTAGCCTACAGTTTCTGAGCAACTGCTGTACAGGTGGCTTTGCTACCTCCTACACCAATCCTGATGGTGTGTGTTATATTTCTGTGTGTGCGAAAATGCATGCTGGTCACTTGTCTAATTAACATCTGCTCATCAGGGGCTAGTGAATAGTTTTTTCTGTGTCTGATGCTCTGACTATTCATTTCTTATTTTTGGTGACTTTTGCTTTGGGTTCTGACCCCTTGAGATTGCATCCTTCAGTATGTCATCTCCATCTGTGAAAGCAGTCTTTTCCTGTCAAATATGCCCAGGTTACTCACCCTCCAATTGCCTCGGTGGGTCCCTGATTTCTTTTACTGACTGTTTTTCTTCATGAAGAGGTACTTTGCTCTGGGAAACAATAGGTTCCAAACAGCTCTGCAGCTGTCTGCTTTTTTGCCCAATGCATACTGGAAAACAAGCAGCTGTCTGGCTGCAGCCTGCTTACTTGTCTCTGCACTGCCAGTGACCACTTTCCTTGTTTCAGACTTGATGTACAGCAGGTTTCTTGAGTTATTACTCAAACCATCAGTGGATTTTGTCTGTTTGTCCAGTTGCTTTTATTCTTTAACACCATATATTGTCATAAACTAGACTGTTAGCGGTAACAGAAATAAACACAAAAGAGGAGAAATCCCAAGCCTTGTATTTCAAGCCCACGACTTCTCTAAGTAGCTTTGCTGAGGAGGATCAATCATTTATTTTAATACCTGTCTCCTGGAGACAATGCATCTTGCTGTGCGTAGCTATTATATGATAGTCACAAATAATAAAGGTAAGAAGAATCTTGCAGCTTGTCTTAAGGGCAGCCTGGATCAAACCTTATTTTTGTTTGAAATTGTAAGTAGAAGGGCTGTGTGATGTGACAGTGAAAGCGATGTCTGTAAATTGTCAGAGAAGATATATGAGGAATGGATGAGAGACATCATAGGAGAAATCATGTGGAAAACAAAGGATATAGGCGGGGTATGCTGAGTAAAAAGCCTGAAAGGTACAGTGAAGCAGGTGTTTGAGGTTGAGTTTATGCTTCTCATAAAAAACAAACAAACAAAAACAAACAGAAAACCCAAAAAACAACCCCAAACACCAAAACCAAGCTAGGAGTAAATGTTTGTGCTTCAGCGAGACACTTCCATCACGCTGCTCTGAGGCAGTGGTTCACTGTGGTGAGCCAGAGCTCCGCGTTCTTGCACTGTAACTAGCAGTGGTTAGTATAGCTTCAGTTCTAATAAATCTGTACCCCTCTGACATATTCTGTTTCTTTCTCATCTTTTGGTATCATGCCTTTATCCTAAGAGTGTCATATTATTTATAAACGCATGTAGTTCTTTTTCGTCTTAAAGACAGGATGTGTAATGGCTTTCCATAGAGCTGTGTTACTGAAGGACACCCAGATGGAAAAAACAGTCTCAGCTAACACCACTCAGTGATTGCTAGTAGATACTTACTGTCAATTCTCCAAGTTTGCTAGCCTTCTTGGAGGGAAGAGGTCCTGGACTGAAAGAGTTGGGAGACTGAATATTAATCCCCTTTGTTTTAGGAAATGTGATTAGGTTTCACAAATCCTAATGGGATAAAGATGGGGAACCAGTGATTAAATAGAAGGAAGACATGACAGTTTGGCTGCACAGCAGTTATTGCTAGGGTTAGTATATTCTAAAAGTAGCAGTGGTACAATGGAAAGAATAGCTGAGTAGTAGAGGAAACTTTGACCTAGAATCCCCCAGAAGTAGTTTTTCAGATTCAAACATACTGGAGAAAAGCATATGCCAATGGCTTGGTGTTTAATGCTCTGTAGAAATGGTACAGGTGTCCCAATTTGCCAGAAATGCTGATCTAGGAAAAAAATATATTGGCTGTGACTTGATGTCTTACTAAAAATCTTAGAAGATAAAACAGAGGATTTAAATATGTGCATTTTTATTGCACAAGCATTTTCACTAGTGTCTGTAGGACTGCTCGTTTGACATATCTTTGAAGTTAATAGGTTGCTCCTGTGGAATGAAAGCATGCAGAACAGCATCTGGGAAGAGCTCAGAGAATAGATAGACAGCAAATTACATACCCCAGACAGGCCTGGAAAGAGAATTGGCACAGACAGTAGTACGACCGTTGCCCAGTTGCTCCATCCTATGACTTGAAGATTTGGTTTCCAATGCTGTCAGCTGTCTCTCTTTCATGAGTGGTATATTCATTTTCAAACAATGATAATACCATCTGTGAAACAATCTCAGAACTTTGAATTCAGTGGGGGAAGACAGAAAAATAGAATCTGACCTAGAAATGACAGAATGGAATCTCGTGTCCAAACAGCAAGTCGAGAAGGTGTTTAGGAGCTGGATGAATAATTAAGAAGATTCAAAAATCATGTTTCTGATAACTTCATTTTTACTGGTTTTACCACATTGATAAACTCTATTTTGGCTTGTGAATTTGGACTAGAACACAACCCAAATTTATACAAGTGCATGACAGCTAAAATACTGTGTTTAGACTTATTAAGCATTATTTTGCATTTTCATAAGCTTCCATTAAATTTAGTTCGAATTCAAACTCCTGTGCGTAATAAGTCTTCTACCCTGTGGGTTTTCCAAGGGGCCAGCTTGCTCCCTCTCATTCTTTTTCATTCCACCATTTGAGTATGGTGATGCATACGCCCAGATTTGAACTGGTTTTCCCTAGGAAATCATAAAATGCATGGCAGACCCACAACAATGCCTTTGTTCCTTTCTCCCATTACGCTTTATAATTAAATGCCTAGATACTCTTGTGAGTGTGAGCCACAAATATTTAAGGGTTATTTCTTCCATACGTACAACCATCTTCCTCATAAACTGCAGAATCACAGTTTTACAGCAAGGAAGAAAAAGTCAGTCTTCTAGATCAATAATGTTTATTGATATGTTGATGCTCATGTAGCATTTGATTCCACGTACTGGTGAGCCACTAGGTTTGAGAGTTTAGAATTTAAGGCTGGAGCCTAAACTTGCCATGCTCCTATTGTGTTTACTTCTAGTGGTCTTCTGTCTTGCCTTTTTTGTATTGAATTTCAGGTTTTGATATTTCATTTCTTAAATCCTTCAAGTTAGTGGCCAATGCTAAGATGATTCAGCCTTATTTCATATCTACTGTCAAGAACTGCATTGATAATAAAATAGGATGTAAGAATGGTTCTGCCTCAAAACTTTACTAATGTGTATTGATAACCAAATGCTCCCAAGCATTGGTCACATCTCATTAAAGCTGTAGTTGCACAATGAAGTTGGATTATACTCTAGTAAGTAGCAGGGATATCCCTTAGCAAAATAATCTTGTAACAGCTCGTTGCTGTCACTCCCATCTCCATAATTTCAAAATGGTCTGGCTTTTCTCCTAGAGAAGTGTTGGAAGGGAAACTCAGCAACCTAATCCAGTAATATGCAACAAAGAGTTCCTGATAAATTGTTTCAGGGAACAAAACTCTTGGCTTCTAGTTTCTAAACTTCCTGTGACTATCAACTATCCTTGCAAGTGGCAACATACTTTCCATTCTGAAAAAGCTGAATTTGTTACACAGCTGTAAGTTTCACAGCCAACGAGATGCTTGTTTCAAATAGTTTTTGGTTCCGTAATGCAGAATACTGTTTGTGCTGCTTTATCTTCATAGTGTTTATAAGTCGAATAGTTGATGTTTAGAACAAAGATTTATCTGTGGGATGAATTCCACTGACGCATGAGAGTGGTGACAGTAGGTGTCATATTATGGGCTTTCAACCAGCGAGCTTTCTGTTTTGATGAGGGCCAAAGAGACTGGGGTAAAGGATACCTCTTGGTTTCAGTGGTGTATTAGGCTTCTACACATGCCTGAATAACTTGCTCCAGGGTATTATGTCGGTTTTGTAGTACGTAGCTCCAGTGACCCAAAGGCTCACAGAATATCCATGTTAAGTATATGTTTAGAATGCATTAAACGTGATCTTAAGGGTTTGCCAGGCAATAACAAAGTAGTAAGCAAGGCATGTGGTGCTGTGGTTCATTGAGTTCTAATTGTTTCAAACTGTTATTGATCAGACAAAGTAAGACTATGCTCTGGTTCTTTTAATAAATATTGGAGACCGTGAGTTCAATTGTTAAACAAGATCTTGAAATGATTCTTGTTTTGTTCAGATAGAGTAAGGGGTAAGAAAGGAGTTAGACTGAAGAGTAGCTAAAAGAACTGAATAATTTCCAGGCACGATAGCAAAAGAAAGAAGCATCTTGGGGAGCTAGAATGGGGATGACAGTGGGAATCTGACCTGTCAGAGGAGTGTAGTGGCATAGCTCCACTGACTTCAATGATACTGAACTGGTTTTCCATCAGTTACAGACAGAGATCTATCAGCAGGCACTAGAATACTTCAGTTCACTGAACCACTTTCTTCCTTTCCCAGATTGATTATTTGTTTCTGCACATGTGTTACTATAAATGACTCCAGGTCGACTGTAAATTGACATGCCTTTGACTCTTTAGGTTTGTGTGTCAGGAATATACTTTTCCATGTTGATGGTTTTGTGTGTTAATGAACCTTTAACTTTATATAATTTCTTGGATAACTATTTCTTAAATAACTAAAACGTGCTGTCATATTCTTCCTTGAACAATAAATTAGTTCTGCAATATTTTTGCATTCATGCATGACCAAGAATCCTCTGCTGCTTCAAACTGAAAAGACTAGGATAGTTTATTAGAAATAGTGTGGGGTGGTGGAAATATTGTCCAATATTAACATTAGGTAGGCATTTACTGTTAGAAATAACACTGACACTTCTGTGTGGGCTTCTTCAGCAACCCACCTTGGACGTACCTCATACAGCTCGTTAATTTAGAAGCCTTGTATGTTTTGGAAAGAGAAAGGCTCCTCTAAAAAGGCTTTCAGTATTACTCCAGGGGAAACTGGCTTCCTGAATTAGATACCAGCCTAAAGATGGCCATGCTGCTGGTGTGACAGGAGAAGAGATAGCTGGGGGACAGCTGTGGCGCTTCCCTTGAAAGCAGTGACAATGGGAGAACATCTCAAATGCCCGCACACAAGTGCGTGCAATGCAGGGAGCAAACAAAAGGAGTTAGGAATCTAGGAATCCGTGCACAGTTGCGGAGTTATGACCCCATCGGGATTACAAAGATGGGGAGATGTGGCTGCTGCGGCTGAAGCGCTTCAGTGGATGGACACAGGCTCTTTGGGAAAGACGACGCTGCCTGCTGTCAAGAGGAGGGGCAGTGATTTAGCAGCAATAGATGCAGAGACAGTAAGGCTGCGTTACAGCCACTTGAGCAGGATGAGGAGGGATGGATGATGTCCTTGCAAGGCCACTGTCATCTTTGGAATGTCTGGACATTGGAGGAGTTTCATGATGACCAGAGAAAGGCAAACATTGGAGGATGGAGAGAAGGTGGAGCCAGGCTTTTCCTAGAGGTGTATAGGCAATATGCACAAGTCAGAAAATGGGAAATTCCAACATAATATACTGAAAACACTTTTCACCTCAGGGGTGGTCAGCACTGGAACAGGCTGCCCAGAGAGGTGGTGGACCATGCATCCATCCACTGGACACAGTTCTTGGCAGTCTTCTCTGGTTGGACTTTACTACAGAGGAACTTTGGGCATCTCTCCTAACCTAAACCATTCTATGCTGCTTTGTGCAGTGCCACAGACAAATAAAGCTTCACCATTGAACTTTTTTACTTTTTTCTTTGAAATAATTGCTCTAATGATCTTCAGTGTACTCTATGCTTAGACTCCATACACAATTTTTTGAACCAGAGAATTTATATTTCATTCTAAAGCTCTTGTTGAATCAAGAGGATTAGTATTTGGGGATTTAATAGTCTCTGGTTTAGCCGAACTCAGTAAATCTGTCTCTGGGCTGGCAGAGTGTTGGAGTACGCGCTATTTGGGGATGGACAGAATAATGGGAGCATGGAATCTCTTTAACACTGAGGAAATGTTGAGGAAGTTAAATAGACAGTGCAAAGTTTTAACTGGATTATTAAAATAATCCGCTGTTGATGTGCACAACAGCTATCACACTGATGAAGTTTGGAAGAGATTCTAACGAAGGAAAAATGGACTAATGCCAGCAAGCTTTTTGATGTAACAGTCATTTTATGAATTAAGTGACATGAACTTCATCAGAGAGAACTAGACCAGAAATGTTCTTATGCACATAGAATTCCTGACGTAACAGTTAAAGCCAAGAATCCAGAAATTTGTAAGTTACATTACCTCATAAAGTGGTTCTTCAAACTCTTGGCATGCCAGATCCTCCAACCACTCTTGAGTTGGGGACAAAAATGGCAAATTTTAGAGTGAACTTAATGTTAATAACGGCGGCATTCAAATACGATTAAGGGAACAAATACAGACTGAAGGAGAACAAGCACAACTGAACATATGGCCATCTGTCTTCTGACCATTATTTAAAAATTCTTCAATTTTGGAGCTTTTTATAAACTCGCTACCATAATGTTGAGATTAGTCAACAAGTGATTCCTCAATGGTAAGTGTGATACATTAGTAGTTCCTTTGTTGGCTACAATATATTTAGAATGCAATATTGTTATTGCATATATTTTTAGAGCAAAAAGAACATATGATGGTGTGGGAAAATTTTTAGAGATGCCATGGTGTTTGAAAAGCAATTGTTTTATTTGTGATTTTTTTTGTTATATATTTGCCTTAGTCGTCTGGTGCGTAATTGTGGAGTGTAGATGAAGTGAATATGTTCACGGTGTAATGACTACAGACTCGTACCAATGTGAGGTTGGTATTGGTTTAAAATTAGAGGAATGGCTATTTTAAGTTTTTTGGTATTAGAACTGGTTTGTTTGTTCTGGCATAGTTTGAATTGCTGGTCTTTGAAACAGCAGTTGTTGCTGATTACTGACATTAAATGCTACCTTCAGAAAATGTGGTGGTTTTTTTTCTCCAAAGTACAAGCAAGATGCATAAAAATAATAATTACATAGATCAAAAAGGAAAGTGCATATCATTCTCCCAATGTAAAGCTGCAGGAAAATAATGGCTTCATACTCTGAACTCAAAAATGAGCACTCAAATGGGTGGGAAACTTTCCTGTTAATTCATGATAAAATGGTGCCAATCTTATCTAATTTTAAAGAATTATTCAACAAACAACACAACTAATCTTTTCTTAGCTCTTTTGATTTATTTTTTTTCCTGGAGATGGCAACTTTGTCTCATTACAGCTGTCTCCAAATAATACAAGGCTGTGTGAACTTGCTTGATTTGATTCTGCAGTAGCTACGCATCCCAGTTCACAGAGACTTGAGAATTCACGAGGCTGGATTTTGAATTCTGACCTGCACACTTACTTTTAAAAAAATGATCAGGCTTCTAGTAGTGTCTTAGAAATTTTGTGCTAAGGAAAGTCAACACCTTGGGTCTCCAAGCAAACTTGTTTTCCCTGTCCATTTAAATCCACAGTAAGAGTTACAGTCTCCAGAATAAGTACCTTGTGGCATTCTAAAGCTAAGGATGTCTAAGCTTGCTAAGTGCATATCAGAAGTGTAGATATAAAGGGATAATTTACCCAGCTGTGAGGTGCCCCATAAAATGGATAACAGTGAAGCTGAGGGGAAGACCAGATAAACTAACTGACACAGAAAAGGGTGGGATACTCGATGGGAGCAGTTCTCACTCTTCTGTACTCTTTCCTCTGAAATTCTCCTGAAAAAAAAGATATTGTGATAGTAGGCATGTAATTTGGCTGGTTTAGAATACATTTCTCTACATAGAAGATGCAATTTTACCTGGTCTTTCACAGAATAAACTATTTTTTATGGTTTAAAGACTTTGTGTAATTGTGATGGCTGGTCTCGTCAACAGTGATATGATGGAGTTTGGAAGCTCTGTAATAATTAAAATTTTTTTTTAGGTTGAGTTGAAGAGAAGATTCAGCAGTACTCATGCAACATATCTGCAGAGACTGAAATAGAACTTTTTTTATTTTATTGGCTATAAGTGCTACAACATCATCTTTCAGGGGTTGTGAGCTTTTTGCAAAGCCCCTTCCTTTCATCACCATTTTACTAGTCCTGACCAGGCTGAATAAGGGGCTTGCTTTTCTAGAGTTAAGGTGAAAGTTAATTTCTATTACTTCCTTTGTTTTGACTACTATAATTTAATTTCCTATCTGTTTAATTCTAGAAAATTACATATACTTAGAGGAAGATGAAATTAATTTTTTTTTTCCTCAGAATGGATGAATCTGAAGCTAAATACACAGAAACTAGGAGTTTCACCTGACATAGCTTTGGGAGTTTAACTACTAGATATCTCAGGTTGTCTTAAATGTACTAGCTGGTGACAAGAAAAGCCATTTCAGAGCATGGTTTGCTTTAAAAGTCTACTTTCCATTGGTTCCTTATTTATTTTCTTTTTTTACTGTGTTCAAAATAGTTACTGTTGTCTTAGAGGATGTTTAAATAATACACCTTCAGATGAGTTAGCTGTAAAAGCAGAAATACACCTCAGAGCTACCTGAAAAGATAAATGAGAAATATGATGAAAATTACAACAAAATATTTGGAGCAAGAAAGCACATGCTGGCTTGAAATGCTTTGGCATAGAATAAAGCACTAAATGGCAATAAAACCCTGTTGTTGCACTGAATTTGCTCAGAAATTCCATTAACTAGGGAAATTTTAAATAAAAAGATAAAGCCTAAAAATGGGAAGAAAACTTTTAAAGACAGTTTGTGGGTTTATTAAAGTTCAATCATGAGCCAATTAATTTGCGAAAGGTACAAGCTGTTTTTATTTTATTTGATAAAGCACCTAGTGTTATGTTCACCCTCAGGGCACAAGAGCATGACAGCCTGCTTTGTTCACCATAAAGCCTGCTTTTTCTCTCTGCTTTTACAACCTGCGATTAAAACACTTGCAGCAGAAGCCTTTTTTAAACAAAATCAGTTTACAAACAGCTAGCAGTGTAATTCAAGGGATGTTTCCACCTGCGAAGCAGAAGTACAAACAATACATTCTTTTCTTCAATTCAGTGCTTTGCAGTTAAAATAACTATTTTTTTTGTACCAGTAGAGCTCATGAGGGGAGAGTTGAATCAGAAACAAGAAAAAAATTGTTTGGGTTAAAGTTTTGGATTTAGACTTGAATTCTACTTTTAAATGTCTGTCGTATCATATTTTTCTTTGGAAGAAAAAGAATTAAGCTATCTGTCCTCTAACACCTATTATTCATTTTTGCTATTAATTGTTTGCAGAACTGTCTTTTTAGCTCTGAAAATATGATTAATTTTTAATTACATATTATTGTACGAAGCTTCAGCACAACAAAAGATCCTCTGTAATTCTTGTAAAAAACCAGGGGTGGGGGTGGCGAGTAAAATTTGATCAATTGTAATTACCAAATTTTGGCATTTCAACAATGAGTGTGGTTTTACTAGGCTGGGAAGTTGTTTAATTTGTGGGAACTTACAATTTTTCAGGGAAAGCAGATTTTTAATAACATCTCTGAAAGGTTTAGCAAATGAAGAATTTGAGAAGTCAACTTTATGTTGGAAATTTTAAGCTCAGTAGAAACTCATTTCCCTAATGGCTAAAAAAATAAAACATTTCCACTGATGGTAGTTTCATCTGCAAGCACGTACACCAGGCAGTAGTGAAGGACACGGCACTGCTCTGCTTGTCCCTGATGAAGTTGTAATTCTTCACCTGAAGGGTAATACAGCTCAGATCTTGAAAACAGCAAAATGTTCTCTGCCCCGGGATATGGCCACTGATGAGCTGCGTATCTTGAGGTACCTGGTCTTTGTGTTTGAGTAAGATCTGTCTTTAAAATGAGTCTCTGCAGAATAAACATCCCAACTCACCGTGTGTGATGTTCTCTGTTTCTTATCTGCTTCCTGGTGGCAGAGTTACTGTGTTCTGGTGTGGGAGGATACAAAATAGATGTAGTTTCTTCCTTAATCTGTAGATAGATCCAGTGCGTACTGATGAACTCAAAAAGAAACGTATAAGAGAAGAACGTGTACGTTCATTTAATTTTTGAAAGTGGGAGACAGTTTACAGGAGAGAATTCTAACTGTGGTAATGATGATGGGTTCAGCCTTTAGGTTTGAATTTTTTCTTGCTGCTTAGTGAGTTGATATAGCATATAATACTGTAAGATTTATCATGAAGATATTTGAAATTTTTAATGAATATAACATGCTATTCCTAGACTACCAGTGAGTTTTACATGTCTAGGGACCTATTACCAAGGTATATAAACCACCACATTTTGTGTGACATTACAAATCCTTTTTATCATTCATACGTTGATTCAATCAGTAAATCAATGTATGTATAGTTCAGAATTACACTTTGTTGCTTGAAAAGATCAGAGCGACTATGTGAAGCAACTATTTGAGACTCAGAGGAGCCGACAGCAAGAGTATGTATTGAAGTAGTCTGATTAGAATGATACTGCAGCCAGCTGATTTAGCAAGTGGCAGTTAGGGTGTATAGGGTCAAAGATTAGTGAGTGAGATAGTTATAGGGTAGGAAAGAGTTGGTTTTAATTGTAAACCTTATATTTTTTTAAGAGATGTGGAATGCATGGAGAGTTGGAGTGCCCACAGTGCTTCCTGCCTATGGAATTGCTAGTACAGGCTGCGGACTACAGTGCATACAATGAAGTTTTAAATATTATCAGTTTTCTGATAATAGTATAAAATCATAATTATGCCTTTCAAAAATCATATAGCAAAAAGATGGTAGAAAATGTCAAGCTGACAAAAAGTGGACTACTTTCTGATTAAGGCAGATTTATTCGTTATTGCTTTACAGACCTTCAGACCTTGGAGGTTTCAGACATTTAAATTATATGATTTAAATAATTTAGTTAGGCCTCTAATTTCTTTACCTGTTCGCTAGCAAGTTGAAATGTTTTAGCCGAGATCAAGAAGGAAGGAGAAACCAGGCAGCTCAGGGTTGAAATGTAATTTCTGCTCTAAAGAGCACTGTTGATAGTTGTGATGAAGTGTTTCCACATGTTTGAAAGGAGCAGAGTTCTCTCCCTAATTCTGCACATATCAAATCTGAGACCTGATAATTGACATTAATGAGTAAACAAGTGCGTTCCCAGTATTTGGATGATCTTTGGCTAGTTTTAGAAGTAATTTATATGCGTTCCCCAGCAGAGTTTGACTGGTAGGAAGTTTGCATTGATGGTAGTTTAGGATGAAGTCTAATGATCTCCAGGCCAGTTATTGTAAATCTACGAGTTTAAATCTAAAAGGAATGCAAGCATATGAAAGACTGAAAAAGCAAATATCATGATACATGATGACCATTTAATTTATCCAGGAATGTTAGTGGCTTTTTTTTTTGTTATGGCATCTTGAATGCATAGTATGCCAGATTCAATGCAGTTATTTTCTCAGGATAATTGGATTATTTTTCATTGGTTTAATTATATTTTTGTCTTGTTTTTCCTTCAGTCGGAGGGCATGTGGACAAGTGAGGCTTCTTCTCTTTGGTTCATTTTTTCATTCTCCTCATCCCTACGTCTTCTACAAGAAATGCAAAGTGCTTTGCCAAATGTGTGGTAGTGTCCTTTGGAAGTATTGTTCCCTTTACATATTTTTTGTTTTGTACAACAACAAATACTTTCTTTTCCTCAAAGACTAAACTTGTTGCAAATATTCTTCAATCACTTTAGATGGTTTCTTGATGTTTGCACCTCCAGAACAGTAGGAAGAAATAGATGTATCAAACAGTCCTCTCTTTCTTGCACAAAGAAAATCTCAAAGACAAATGGAATCCCCCCAGCCAACAACCCACAAACAAACCCTTTTTTATAAATAGGTCTTGAAATGTTTTAAGCTTGACTTCCAAGGCGTTGGTACAGGTGAGGAATATTTTAGAACTACTGTTCAATATTCGGTAGAGCATAATTCTTTGAAGAGTGTGACCTTCCTAAGCTTCTTAGCTAACAGAGGTACAGTTCAGCTTGAGCATTGCAAACAATTGGCAGAAAGGATAATTACACACACTTCACCTCCTTCCACGATTTCTTCCCAAGAGAGGAACACAGTGATTTTTCCAGAGGAAGAGCTGAACAAAAATGTCTCCAGTCAGAATGCAGTGTGAATCAGCCTTCTTTCATTATTGTTAGTTGGCTGATGGAATAGGTGCATGTTAAATTGCTCGAAGTTTGGGTGCTGTGTTCTGAATGCAGGCTTGCAGTCGAGGCTCTCCAATTCTTGCATATATGCCTGTACACATATGTATCATGTGTACGTACTGTCTACTGCGTCGGCTGTCTTGTCTTAAAAGAAGACCTGCCTGACTGTGAAGGGAGTTTCACCGCTGAACTTTTTGCTTTGCTTGTATGCGTTTGTTAAGAATTCCTTCCCAAAAAGAAATTAATAAGCAGGACAAAAAGGGAATTTATGATGAAGACTTGATGCTTAATTAGGTCAATATGAAAAGAGAAGCCAGTTTATAAGACTGAAAAAATGGCTATAACTCGTATTTCTCTGTTGAAGCCAATATAAAAGCTGTCGGGGCTCATAATTTGTGGTGTTTTTGCCTCCTAATCGTTCTCTGAAGAATCTGTGTGTTAAAGGAGATTTATGCATCAGCTCTGAGAACGGATGCTCTGCAGCGTTTGTATCTGCACAGCACGCAGCCAAAAAGTAACTTGTGTGTAGTTTTGTGAGTTGTGTTGACAGCGAGCCCAGGTGCTGCTGGGCGCAGGAAGGTGCTCTTGTGGAGACTGAGCTTGGGAAGGGTTGGGAGGGGGAGACAGGCTGATGTGTTGGCCTCAAAGGCAACAGGGGTGAGATGAGAGATTTAATCAGTGTTCTAGCCTTGAGTCATTTCTCAGTCTGCAACTGGGGTTTAGAACTGTGCTTTCTAAGCAGAGTTTCAGGAGGATGGAGGAAGAAATGCCCCGGGATGGACACTCCGTGGGTTCAGCCCATTTGCGTGAGCAGGATCTGTGCCTCAGAGGTTTCTCTGATGACTCAAATTATTGAAGCAATCACTTGGGAAACCATCCAAAGAATCATCATTTTATGTAACTCAGGTGCTTGCTTGTGCATTTCCTTTCACGGATGCTTCAGAAGAAAAACAGTGCTAATGTGCCTTATACTTGCATATCTTTTTAAGAAAAGCCACAGTAACACAAAAGTGAGCAAATACATCTTCCAGAATCTCACTGTTTCTTTAGGAGTCAAATAATAATTTTTTTATCTGGATGCAAATGAACAAGTCCAGCTTCTAGTTGTTTGGCACTGGCTTAATTCAGGGGTGAGTGTGTCAAGAGACCACACAATTAAGAATAATAAATACAAAGAATGAAGAACTGGACAGGTCAGTTACCTGTCATACACACAGCTGAGCATTTAGCATGAATATTTGATGGAGCAGTGCTTGCCAAACTTTTATTAAGAGTATTAGCACCACAGCTGTTAATTAAGGAAGTTGATATCCATTCTCTGTGCTGCTGCTAATCTCTCTTTTCTAGCAAAATGTTGGTAACTAACCCTGGGTGCTATTTCCACTATCCACTCAACAGTCTCCAGTACAGTCCAGTCTCTTAGAAAAATAGGTTTCTAAGTAGGTTTCTTTGCTTGACAATATTTTCTCTTTCCTGACAGAAGGTTGTCTTGTACTGGTGGTAACTTCCTTTTGGTCTATACTGGTTTCATGCATTTATTGGTCATATAGGTGTTTTAATGGCAGTGTGTTACCCTATGCACAGCAGGAGCAGGAAAAGGGCACTGGCTGTGGGTGGAGCTGGGATGCAAACACTGTCAGTTGTAGTTGTTATAATTATTTTTATTTTCTTTTTTTCTTTGAAATATAAATTTCTTTCACCATTCTCTTCCCTCAAAAATAAGTATAGAATGATGAAAAATTTCCCAGTATTTCTTGTGAATTTGCAGGTATTTTTGTGAGATGTTTTCATATGCTATGAAGTAGGCTGGAACTGCAAATAGAAGAAGGCTTTTGTTTGCAGAATTCTAATACGTGCCTGAAACTTGGACCTTGAGCTGTGCTGTGTTACTCTTCGTGATGTGAGTTAGCCCTTCTGGAATAAGAACAGGCCTCCTTTGCTTCCTGCTGCTTGCTCCTTCGCCTGCAGGGTTTTGTGTGCCTGCTGGGCTGGGACTTTGTTGTCCCAGTGCTGGTGTACCTCCTTGGCAGGGTCCCAGAAGGTTGCCCAAGGCCTTGTGTGGAAAGAACAACAGATTAGATTATTTTATGTGCTGGTTTTCTGTTGGTTCTCAAATTTTAGCACATTAGATAAAGAAAAGACTTCTGAAGTGACTACAGTGAAGGAACAGCTCCTAATAAATAATGTTCTGCACTCCCAGGATTGCTTGTTGTAAGCAGAGAGTGAAGTGAGAGGAAACACTTGGCAAAGACTTTGAATTGCTGGTCCTGCTGGGAACAATTAGGACAGTTGGTGGCTTGTTCTGGCTTACTCGGCTGACTGTCTTCCCCAGAAGGCCACATGGGAGGAAAGGGTAACAAGACCGCCTGGCACTCTAGCTACTTCCCTGACAAGACTTCAACCTTCTGGTGAAGGGAAGCTGAGCAGAGATGAGATCTGCTCTTTATAAATTGGAGTAGCAGGTATTTACCTCGGGCTGATCCAGGGATGCCGAAGCTCTGTAACTTGGGGAGCCACAAAGTCACGTTCTGAAAGGACGATGCCATTTGTGAGGTTATCTCAGGGAAAAGCTGTGCAGCTCGGTGGTAAACAGCCTACATCTCAATTAGTCTATTGGCAGCATTTGTGATGCTCGAGCAAGTATATTATAAAGTTCTTGCTTGAATATTTTGTTCTGTGGGATCTTTTTAGTGCAAAATGTTCCTTCCATGTAAGCTAGTTTATGGCTTGAACTTGTCTTTTGTTGCTAACATTATAACAGACAACTGCATATTGTTACTCATCTATTTTATTTAATTATTGATCCTTTCAACTTTACAAGACTTAATTAGAATTTGCAGTATTGAGCGAAACAAAAAACCTAAATTTGTTGAATTAGTAAATAACAGAGAATTAGTGGTAGTTTAGTGATTTAATTAACACGGCTTTATCTCAGCACACTAGTTAATGAAAGGCAAGCATTGGGCCATCTGGTACAGTTTCAGGAACTGTGGCAACAGAACTGCCTTACTTTGTACCTTCCTCTGGTTTGTTATTTGCATTTTGATGAGTCCACTGGTTCTCCCCTTTCAGATGTTTATTTACTTTCCCTGTGAAGTCCCTAAAATACTATAGGAACCTTTAGGACAAAATGCTTTCCGTCATTGTAAGGTGATTTTAGACCCTATTCTGTTTCACCAAACTGTTCAATATTGTAAAGGTTGAAGGGCACAATAAATATGATCTATGCAGAAGGCCTCTAGTCATCACCCCCACGCTATCTAATTAAAAGCTTCACATCTTTGCTCGGTGGTGGTCAAGCTTAATTTGCTCAGTCCAGTTATTGTTGCAGGGTGCCAGGGGACTGGGAGCTGTAGAATCTTTTTTTTAATCTAAAACCAGTACATTTTTCTTGAAGGTAAAAACTTCCAGGTTCTAAACGAGTACCAGTGCAAGACACCGCATAATCTCAGGGAAGACTTTCCCTGAGCTTGTGTCATTCTGTATTCTGCTAGTTACGAAGTTAATTTAAAAAAAAAAAAAAGTAGCTTTTGTGCAATCTTATTTTTTCTGTAGATAGCCTAATGAAAAAAGAGAAGTTTTAAAGTTATTTGAAAACAACATAGGGTAAATTTTTTTGTGTTGAAATGCATGTCTGGGGAATTAAGGCTTTTGAATTACGGATGTTTGAAATTTTCACTTGAGAACTTCAAAATGTCACTAAAAATGTACTTTCACTGTCTGACAAGAATTAGCCAGTGACATTTTAAAAAGACAACACCAAAAACCCAACCAAAAAACTCCAAAACAAACAGAACAAAAGTTAAGTGGCTCTGTTCCTGCATTTTACTGGAAGGGAGGAAAGCAAACATTCCCTTGAAGGATTCACTTTTCCCAGCAAGTACTTCTTAAGATCCATGACTGTTGTGCTATCTACTTCATCAGCTGACAAAGGTATTTCTTTGTTATAATTTGAACAGCTTCAGGATGTGAATAGAACTGAAGGATAGTAAAAGAATGGAAGAATATTGATTTTTGTGCTTGATAATGATCTGTTTTGGCCATCAAAAGCTTCTCATTTGTATTGATATATATTGTTTTATCAATATACTTCAATACTCAAATATCCATACATTTTCTTGAAGACCTGATTAGAGGAAGAATTAGGATGGGTGTACTGAAGTAAGGAACTTCCACGATCATGTAAGATCTTAAGTTTTCAGAAAGATTTGATTCCAGGTAGTCAGTGATTTTAGTTCTTTAGTCTCATCGTTTTGGCTTGGAAAACCATATACAACTTAAAAATTGTAGCTGATAGTAATGACAATGTTGTTGTCCTCCTAAGGAAGACCTTTTGTTCCACCGTTTACTTGGTGACGTTGGGACGGAGGAAATGCTAACAGCAATTTTGCCCCACATCAATGCTAATTAAAATTTCTGACACTAAAATATGATTACATGACGCAACTGTTGCTTCAGAAATGGAGGTTCTGTTTATTTTGGTTGGTTTTGTCCAGAAACTAGGACATCCTATTACCTCTAAAGTGAGAAGAGGGCTAGAAGTGGAAGTAGAAGCTTCACAGAAATTTTATTCAACAGCACACAGGTGCCATTTCCACGGTTGGAAGGTGGTCTCTCTTCTTGTGCGTTTTAGCACAGTTTTGGCAAAGATGAATGGAAGTCAGGGAGGAACCTGAAGAATGAGTCTGGCCACTGGGGAAAGGCAACTGAACATCTCTTAGAAGGAGCTTATTAGATCCAACCAAATTCCTAGCTTGTGTTCAAGAACAAGTTATTCCCTAACTTTAACTTTATTGGTGTTTTTTTCACTATAAAAGTCAGATGGGGAAATGGCTTTATTACAGCCTAAATATAGCTGTAAAGCTATTGCCTACTTGGTGGGAGGGAAACAGAAGTTATTTGCCTTTTGAGTCAGTGCTAATTATATTTTCCCTTGAAAAACCTTTGCCATCAACTTGGTTCTGCAATTAAACAGTGCAGCTGAAAAATGTCTACTTACTAACCCAGGAGTCATTAACTAAAAAAGTTAATTTTATTTTTTTTAAAGTTGCTAATCACATCCACATTCTTTTCCCCAGGCTGTGTCTTGCTTGCATGTTGCATAGCATCGTTTTGAACATCGTGGACGCAATCTGCAGAAACAGCTTTTCATCCAGAAAGAGTAAGGGTCGCTTTGTCTGCTGCAATTCAGTTTTTATTCCTCTTGATTTCATCTTTTATACCTATTAGTGCCATTTAGAGAGAGTCGTGCTAGCCTAAGGCCAGTGCAGTGGCTGTGACCGTGTTGGCCAAGTAGCGTGGCCCCGTTGGAGCGGTAGATCTTTACAGCAGGACCGTTGGTAGTGAGGACCTAGCTTAACTAAGTGTTTCGGTCATTAGCTCTTACCTGCTCCTGTCGATTGAGTATCTGTTGGTGTTTGGGGCTCAGCAGATGCCCTCCTGGACTGAATGTTTGATTACTGTAACTTGATAGGAATCCCCTCGGTGTGTCCCACGGCCAGTGGCAGGGTGAACTGAAGCACAGTACAAGGAGGCGACTGGCAGACTCGCTTCTGACCTGGACTGAAATGCAGCTAGACTCCAAGAAAGAGATCTGTTCCATGAGTCTCTTGTGCATCCAACCACCAGTGACCATTCAGTCAGTTGTACCGAGCAGAGAATTTGAAGTAAAATCGCCCAAAAAGTATGCCGTGTCAGTATTGAGTCATCAGCTCCTGGTGTCTCTCTGCAGTTCTGCTCCTGCTGTCCTACGCTGTCTGCCTGTGTAGACACAGCCACCGTCATCAGAACAGCAAAGTAAGATGTCACTTGGCTCAGCAGAGGTAATAAGAGTCACTCTACATAATTTTGCATATAGTCTGAGGCCAGAAAGCCTCAAGCTTCTGTTGTGTTCACCCTCTGTGATCTGCTTATTACAGCAGATGTGTGGATCTCACTGTGGTACGTTAAGGGCTCTCTACCTCTCCTCTCACTGAAGACAAAGTAATACTCTGTGGAACTATAAAATGTGCATAGTCTTTTACCCATGAATGGTAAGTTATTTGGGATCAATGCTTTTGGTACTTCCCAGAAGCCACATAATTTTCCTTGATAATCACTTTTTAACTGCTATGCTTCCCTACACAAATTTAATTTCAATTTTTCCCCCACAGTTGTAACTTTAAATGTGTGAACTGCAATTAGCTCAAATGCTAACTGTGGATTGAGTTTAACACTGTTCTTTCAGCACTGTTTTAATGAAGAATTAAATATTCTTCATCCTTTCTGAAGTCTGAATTTAGTGCCTTAACTAACCATCAATCAGAGGTTCATGTCTGCTTTCCATTACCTTTCCAGTCGTATGCCGTTAGGCTTCTTTCACCATTTTAATATCCAGGAGCCTGGCAGCTAGACACTAAGTGATGCAGCTCACATCTGTCGTGTCTGGCTTGTTCTTTCTCCTATCCCCAAGGTGATAATTGTATCATCTTTGTAGTATTTTGTTTTGTTGCTCTTTTTATTGTTATTTTTTATGTATATGTTCCTATTTGAGCAAATGAAAAATGAATGGTTGGAAAGACTTTTGTAGATGCGCATTTTACCCATTCTGTGGCCAAGAAAAAAATGGAGCGGCAGGGACTCTTGGTCTCCCTAGGTCCTGTACTCAGTCCATAAAGAGAGGGAGAATCCACAGTGTAATTCAAAGCAGAAATAACTTATTCTATGCATGAGCTTGCACTTTAGCAGTCAGCTTAAATTTTAAGGACCGACTGAGTTAAGTGCGCTGGTAAGTTTGGTATTTTTGAATTGGCCTTGGAGAACTGTCTCACTGCTGGTCATACGGCGCTCTGCAGTTGCGTAGATGACTCGGCTGCATGGTTGAACAATGCGAGTACCCTCCCTTTTCCCGCTGGAAAAAATTATTTCCCTAATTTCATCTTCGGGGTGTGCGTGTGTGTTTTCATTTCCTTGCAATTTATTGGTAGTTTTCTCTTGTATTCACAACATGCAGACTTAATCTCACAGGTAAAATCTGTGAGCTGATTGACTTGTCTCTGATATCTTTTCTCCTCCTTTATGAGTATCTGTACTTCTAACTGTAGGGAAGAAAAATGTGCTCTGTTTCTGATGAATAATATCCCATGAATGAACATCATTATTCACATTCAAAACTTCAGCAGGTGCAATGCATTGCGTCCCGGTGAGATTATTTGGTATACAATGCTGTTAGGATTGGGGGATATAAACCGAGAGGTAGAAGTAAATTCTGGAATTTCAAAATTATTGTATTATATTTTAAAATATTGTACTGTAGGTCTTTAGCTTCTAGAAAGTCTATGAGGAAAAGCAACTGAACTGGGAAGACTTACAACGTCTGATAATTGCATATAGTTTTGATGCAGAGGGAGGTCTTACTCCGATAAATTACTTGTAGTATACGAGTAAGACAAACCAGACACAAGTGGTGTAGAAAGTACTTTCTATGGAGATGTGAATCCACTTGGAAAGATTTTTTAAAAATAAAAAAGACCAATGAGAACGGAAGGGTTTCTGTGTGCTGAAGCTGTGGCTGCTCTCCAGTGGTAATGGATTATCCGCGCCTCTGTTTTTTGATCTTTCTGGGTGCTTAAAGAGAAAAAAGTGTCCAAAATTGGAACACATTTGCTTTAAGGTGCAGATAATTTTATTCTCAAAATGTTGGATTTCTCTTCTTGTATGGTTACGATATTGATATTTTAAGCTGGCGTTCTGCTGGTGTATGCAGTTTTCTATTGCAAAATACACTTTCAGTTTTTCTTTTCGCAGTTTTATGCATCCTGTGAGATCATGTCTGACTACACTTGGGTAAATTAAGGTAGAATTGGGAAGGTACCTGTGACCTATCTTTAATTATTAAGTATTAGAAATGGAATAAAAATACATTTAAGTCCTCCTTAAGAATAATGGTTTATTTCCAGAATGACAAGGGATGGTCTGTTTGCAGTTGTACAATGTAGAGCACCGCAGAATTCGTGGGCAAGTTCTGGGAGCTCTGGTAGTTCATACAGTGCTTAAAACATCCCCAAGCAAACTGCAGAGCATCTTGTTGTGATTAGAAATTATGGAAAATAACCTGTGGCAGCCTCCTCTTTTGGAGGACTTGAAGATGTGGCAGTACTTTTCTACATTATCCTCACTATATTGTGTACTCCAGCCACTGCCCTAGAAATGAAAGTCTCCAGCGTGCAGGAAAGCTGGTTTCAGTCGGGCAGCTGCGTGGGCATACACACGCTCTCGTCTACACTAGATGGTAAATCGTGCAAAACCAACCTCCAGTTTATTTGCAGCAGTTTTTCCTAAACCTAGCTGAACTGGGGCTGTAATTAGAAAGTCTATCTGAAAAGAAATACACGCTTCACCCAATCGCCCGCCACCTTTTCTCCACCTTTACTGTGTTTTTTTAATTTCCAAATATTTAGACATGCATATACCAGAAGGTACACTAAGAGTTTTGTGGTTATTGTGGTTAACAATATTCAGTCTTTTCATTTGTAGTATTTTTTTATTTATATGTTTGGTTTGTAGAATTATATTTTGTAAAATAGTAAATAAAAATATTCAGGATTTTTTGTTTTCTATCCATTATTTATTGTTTTTGATTTGGTGGTGTGTTTGGTGTTGTTTTCTTTTACTGAAGAAAACCTGAATTGCTATAGCTGAATCTCATGTAAGTTCTTACACACCTTTGAGCATAATGGAAACAAATTGGTGTAGTAATTGGCTTTGGGATTTGTCTGAGCATAATTTTTAACCAAACCCTTCAGTTCAGCAGACTTTCACTTGTCCTGCGGGAGTTTTGCCCTTACAATACTATCTCTATCTAAGAATAGGCTTCATTCCTTGTTAAGGCGAAGTGTATTTATGTATCTCCAAGGGAACAACCTCTTGGTCAAATACTGCTCTATGTTATGGGTTTACTCCTGTGCATTATTTGCTGAGATGTGAAGGATTAAATGCAATCAGAGAAAACTCTGAAAGGGCAACTCTGTGCTCACCTAAGGGAAACTGTACCCGAGACCCGCCACTGCCATATGGGTGGGCTGTTGGTACTTGATGCTAATACCTGGTATCTCTTCTGACTGAAGCGTACACTCGGGAGGAATTGGTATTGGCCAGGCTCTGATGTCCTGACCAGTCTCAAGACTTGTCAATGTTCTTCTGTCAGTAGGAAATACCTGAAATATGTTTGAGCTAATTTGTGCTTTTCTCCATCTTTCTCATGTGCATATGACTGCACCTCCCAGCAAGGCGTGCTCCACTAATTTACTTCATATCTTTTCCTGGAGTATCTTGCCCAGACAGTTGCTCTTTCAATGTGGGCTGCACAGCGATTCTTCGTTCTTCTCTCCTCCTGTAGCAGGCACTTTAATTTTGGCAGGAAAGAAAGGAGGACAATTTTCCATATGTTTCAAAGAAAAGACTGTGACAAGTTAGCTATATTTAAGAAATATGTCAATACTTGAGGATGTTCGTTTTAAATATTCAGTAAGCAGGGGGGTTGTTTGTCTTTATATTGTAATTTCTACATTGATTTACTATGATTTAGCTTTCTGGTTTAGTTTGTTGTCACATTTACTTTCATGTTTTGAGCTCAGTTTCACCGTTTTGCAAAAATGGAATGGAAGACCAGCACCCTTGTTACTTAGATGGTCCTGTTTATTCCACACCTTAAACTTTATAATGGTTTTCCGTGACCGATTGCACCACCTCACTGGTGACACCCTAGATCCTGTAAACAGCCAGAAATCTCAGTAGTTGGGCAACTCTACAGCTGTTGGTATACAGTATGTAAGCACTGACTTGCTTTTATAGATCAAGACAACCAATCCAAATTTTTGCAATCCTGTATATCTTTGCAAAGCGAGCCTTGTGCAAGTCTTGCCCGACTCCCCGTAGAAATGGAGTACTTCAGGAGGTGAGTGAAAGCTCTCCCCTGCGCCCCACAGTCCCTTGTCTCTTTGACAGCTGGAAATGGCTGAGTGTGCTTTCACCTTGAAGTAAATCTCCATGGCAGTCTGCAGTACTGTCATGCACGCTTAGAAAACAGCAAGCCATTCCTTTAGGTTCTTACTCGATAGTTGTAAATTCTCCTGTAAGTTCTCCTTTTTCTTATGAAGTTGTTGGGGTTTTTTGATTGTTTTAATGTTGTAGCTCTAAAGGACTTCTGAAAGCAGAATATAACTATTTGAACAAAACTATTTACTAAAGCCTTGTATGTATTTACTCAGCTAGTGGTTATTTTTGGTTGTGAAATTAGAAGTGGCAGGTGAATATATTCTCATCATTTTGTTTGCAGACCACTTGTGAATTCTTCTGTTTCTGGAGACATCTTTGGAAACGTATATTGTCTCGTTGTAATGGATCTAACTCTTTTGAGTTGAGTCATATCTTATTTTTAATGTCTGATGGTATACCCACCCCCATTTGTTATAGAAAACTCTTTTACCTGTTCAATAATGTATTAAAAACAGTTTTATGCGGAGTACAGAATTAGAACAAAATTTTGAAGTGTTTTTCTAGACTAATGCTTAAAACATTTGTCAGTCCAAGATGAAAATGACAAGACCTCAAAATGTCTTTGAGTGATGGTTAATAGACATATCTTGGGGAACTTGGTGCAGAACAAAAGAATATTAAAGGCAAGGGTACAGCTGCTCTCAACTGCTGTTAAGTTTATTGGAGAACTGACAAAACTCTGACTCGGAAAAAGAAATATTTGTAAGGTATATGTGAACGCACAAAGTTGTACTTTCTCACTCATTAGTAATGGCCAGTAGGTTTCTTTCCTGTATTTCTAGTCCTGACGCTAGAGTGCAATGGTGGATATAGCTGTGCCTCTTAAAACTTGGGTAATTGGGTCACTCATTTGTTAGAGAAGCTACCCTGGAAAAGTGTTTCAGCCCAAACAGAATAGTAACAACAGCTTAACCCCTGTTCTCAGTTGCTGCTGTTATATTACCTGGGCAGTTGCTAATTAAAGAAAACATGTAGTCACTACTAACAGCTCTAGATTATCTCTTGACATCTAATCTTACCTCAGCTGGATCAGTCTTTGTTTCTTCAGTAATGAGATACTCCTAAACAAGAAGAAATTAGAAACAAATGGTGTAGAACATAATCTTATTTACTCTTTCTAGTCATGGATTGCCCGGAAAGTCTTGTAAAATTTCCCCAATTCAAAGGACAAAATAGATCACTAACCAAGATATGAAGCACATTAACTCATTCAGACTGAGGAGTGTTTGGTCCTTTCAGTTTCTCAAATATTCTGTCATAATCTCCCCTCCTCAACCCCAGCACTGGAAAAAGGAAAGATTTTGTGAATGTGATATGGACAGCATGTAACTTCATATCTGTACCTGGGAAATGATGCAGCTATGCTGTATTTTATGTAAATCATACAGCTCATAACCTCTTTCTTCAGTTGTTCACCCTGCTGACCTGGGCCTTGCAAGACCCACAAAACAGCACGTGTGCTTTGAGTGTGAGCTGAGGGCAGCTGGGAAAGACTCGGTGACTCCTCACAGGTGTTTTTCTTATGACTCTTCACTGCTCTAGGTGGCAGACTAAAAGAAAGGAGATTAAGATTAGATGTAACAAAGCAATTCTTCCCTCTGAGGGTGGTGAGGCCCTGGCACAGGTTGCCCAGAAGCCCTGGCAGGGTTCAAGGCCAGGCTGGATGGGGCTCTGAGCACCCTGGGCTGGTGGAAGGGGACCCTGCCCAGGGCAGAGGGGCTGGAACGAGATGTCTGTAAGGTCCCTTCCAACCCAAACCGTTCTGTGATCCTATGTTAGGACCCAAGCCCGTTTTCCACCCTCTCCATGCCTATTTCTGATATTCCCGAGGGAATGATGTCTCTGCCTTCAAACTACAGTTCTGAGAAGATATTTCTTGAAAAGCACTGAGCACCTTTAAAATGAGCTTTACATCCACCCTTTCTGTTTCAGTACTGAGATTCCATCAGAAAGCTGGTGGGTGGTAAAATTTGTTTCCTAGCTTACCAGAAGCTTATCAGCTTTAGACCTGCTGGCTCAAAGTAAGCATCGGATATATTTTCTTAAATTTTAATATGTAGGAAAAGATTAACATATAGAAACTTGATTCTAGCTTTTCTCCATAATAGCTTGGATCTGAAGATTTGTCAGGAACCAGAAATGAACGTTTGAGATGTGACTAAGGAAATCTATATCGTAGGATCATAGAATGGTTTGGGTTGGAAGGGACCTTATAGGTCATCTAGTTCTAACCATATGGCTGATATATGCTTGAAGAGGTAAGGTTCTGGAAATTATCCAGGCCAGCTGAAAGGACAGGACTGAATGAACTTCAATTATAAAACAAGGAGCTTGACAATGTAGGTTTAAAATCCTTTTTAATGGTTTTCACAGCAGATCCATGGTTGATACTTTTCATTATATATTATTATTTTTTGCACTTGGATTCAAAAGAGCTCTGCAATATGTGCGTCCATCTATCCTCCTTCAGAAACACAAGTTCCGCACTGTGCAAACCTCAGATGCTCAGCTGTTCTGAGAATGAAAAAGGATGCCAAGTGATCTTGAAAGAAAAAAAAAAAGGGGGGGGGGGG
>Ga0065711_1029260_pt1 | contig 36915 bp, 27 predicted proteins | sample Hoacrofraction12_FD_59098 | JGI IMG/M metagenome (GOLD analysis project Ga0065711, IMG submission 59098) | Hoatzin crop microbial communities from Cojedes, Venezuela - Epithelial fraction 12 v2 (version 2) | ecosystem: Host-associated > Birds > Digestive system > Esophagus > Crop | place... | reverse complement strand
CAGCAGCAGCAGCAGCAGCAGCAGCAGCAGCAGGAGGACATGCTGATGGCCGCCCTGAATGGAGGGGCTGCCTTCAACGCCCCCCGGCCCAGCCCGCCGGCGGCACGGGGTGCCAAGCCGCCCCCGGCCTCCGCCGCCTCCACGACCGAGCCTTCGGGGAGCCAGGCCGGGCGCCGGAGCTGGGAAGCAGAGCCCGACAGGATCCCCAGAGCAGGGGGCTCACGGCCCGGCACGGGGCACGGGGAGCAGCGGGCCGGGAGCCCCGGTGACCCCCAGCCCTGCCGCGGCAGGCAGGAGAACGGCAGCCAGGGCAGGTGGGGCGGTGGGGGCCATGACCCGACCCTGGCCGGGCAGAGGTCCTCCTCCTTCTCTCACACCCGGACCCCACCGGCACCCTCGGCGGGGACGGAGGATGGAGCGCCAGGGGCCATGCTGCATCAGAGGTCCTCCTCCTTCTCGGCCCCCTCGGTGCAGCCCGCCCGGGGGTTTTCAGGCCCTGCTGAGCCCTGCGGTCCCAAGGCCGGAGGGGACGGCAACCAGCTGTGGTACCAGGGCGTCCCGCCGTCCTTCCCCCCAAGCTCCGCGCCCGCAGCCCCCAGCGTGGACTACCAGCACACTGCTGCCTACCCCAGCCCAGCCGGCCACTTCGTGGCCCACGGTCAAAACCACCGTCCCCATGGCGGCAGTGCGAGCCCCGAGGCGGGCTCCTCGCGCCTGGCTTCGCGCGGGCTGACGGCTCCGGATGCTCCGCAGCCGCCTTTCCTGGAGGGTGCGAGCGGCCTGCGGTCGGATGCTGGGCACCCGGAGGGCTCCGGCGCGGCGAAGGTGAAGCTGCCCTGCCAGACCCTCCATCCGCACCCGGAGCACGGGCCGTCGGCGGCTGAGCTGAAGCTGGAGGCCCTGACCCAGCGCCTGGAGCAGGAGATGGATGCTCGGCCAAAGGCGGATTACTTCGGTAAGGAGGCAGTCTGCCTGGCGTGAGGAGGGTTCCTGGCGAAGTGTCACTGCAGGGTAGCGTTTGCCCGTACCCTGCTTGGTTGTGCTGTGTCGGTTGCTCGGGGGTTTTTTTATTTTTTTAACTTTTGTTTATCACAGGGACTGGTGACTCTTCCTCCTGCAACACTTTTTATTCTTTAATCCTACCTCTTAAATTTTAAAGCAAAGGTAGTTTAGCAACTTCGGGGAGGACAGCGCTGAGAAGAAGCTGGAGCAGCATCCTCCGAAGCGGCCTTCGTTGCCCGCAGGAAGGCACTGAACTTTTTTTGATAGTACTCCGGGTTCTCTGTGTCTCGGAAGTACGCTGCCGGAGCACGTGTCGGGGGAAGGCGGCCATCCGGCCCGCGAAGGAGTCGTGCCTGCCTACGCTGCGGGCACGGAGGAGGGCTCAGAGCTCAGGGGAGGCTTGGTGGTACACCCCATGGAGGTGGCCACGGCCGGGTGTGCTCGTGGGATCTCTTGGGGAGGACTTGCTTGGGGATGGGAAGGGCGGTGGTTTCCCAGACTTCCCAGAATTTCCCCCTGCCCCCAGGTGCTGGTCCCCATCAGCTGTGAAAGGACTGGTGCATCTTCAGGATGTACCACTTTGCAATTTAGTTGCAGATGAGATAGGTAGCTCAGCTTTGGGGAGAAGGAAACCCAAAGCTGCTGGAAAGGCTGAGAACTCCGTGATTAATTTGACGGATGATGGGAGCTGCTCTAGCGCGTGGATTTTCCTGACGATTTTAGACCCACGGTCGCAGAAGTAGAAGCAAGGAGAACCTAAACCCCTCAGCCTGGTGCCAAGGAAAGGTTTGCACCTTGGGCTGCACAGGTGCCGTTGCGCGGGGTCCCATCCGGTGGGGTCGGTGGGCGGCCCGGCGGTGGTCTGCAGACACAGGGGCAGCTGCGGGCTTCACGCCAAGCTGCAGGGACCTGGCTGGAGGGAACACCGAGTGCTCGGTTGCAAATCGCGTAACGCAATGTGTTTCTTGGCATCGGGCGGTGGCACTTGCCCGCAGATGGCTGTGCTGGGATTGTTGATCTCGGTATCCCAGGCTGGGTTCAGCCTTGCGGCACGGCAGGCGCGGTTTTCTTCTGTCGCAGGGAAGCGATGTGTCGAGTTGCCGTGCTCGGAGCGTTTTGGCCTGGAAGCGTTTTGGCGCTTTCTGTCCCGGGCAGGCAGCGCGCGGTTCGAATGAGCTCGGGGAGCCTCACCTCGGGGGGGCTGAGTGCCGTGACGAGGGGCTGGTGACGAAGATGGGGTTGGGGCAGCAGTCCGGTGGGAGGCGGTGCCCGAAAATGGGAATATTTTGCTGGAGGCGGCATTCAGCACTGCTGGAGAGGTGTCGGGCGTCCCTTAAACAGACTCTGCTGCGTGCGTGGTCTCCTCACGGTGCACATAAACCAGCTGGATCATGCCTCCTCCAAAAATGTGCATGGGGACGGGGTGAGAAAGCAGAAGGACCTCCTCGGTGGTTAGATTCTTTTTAGATTTTTTGTCACAAAATAGGGGGTAGTGCCAGCGGGAGGCTTTTGTCCTGCAGGGAGCTTTGTAGTGAAGCTGGAGTAATTCTGGCAGCATGGAGAGCCCGGCTGGTCAGGCAGCCGAGTCACTGGTGAGCCCCGGTGAGGGACGAGAGATGGAGGCTGCCTGATCCCCAGTGAGGTCTTCTGACATCCTCCTGGCAGGAGGTTTTACACCAGGGTGTAGCATCTCAGAAATGTGGGAAGGAGGGGAGGGAGAGGGAAAAACAAAGCGATGCGTTTGTGGCAGAGGAAGAAGTAAAGCTTTGTGGAGCCTCAGCTCTGCGGAAGAAGGCTCAGCAGATATGCCCTGTGGAGGACCAAGGAGCGGGAAGGAGCAAGTACCGAGGTGTTCGAGTTCTAGGCCTCCTCCCCCTTTCCTTCTCACTTTTATTTTCATTTTTTCGTAGTTACCTTACTTCCTTCGGAGGAGTTAAGGACCCAGCTGGTCTTCTGAAGCTATCTTTGCTATGCTCTAGCCTCAAGCTAGCAAACTTCAGGATGGAAAATAAATACTTTTATGCAATAGTAATAAAAAGGATTAACAGTTTGTTTTGTTGCAGACTTTCCCCCAGTGAAGGGAAGTCTAATGCAGCAGCTTTGCAGTACATGGGAGCCAGGAAATGAAGCCGGGACAGAAGTGCAAATGGCCAAAGTGTTTTATCTAAAATGCTTTCAGCTCTTCTAGTTTTGGGTGCTGCTTTCGTAACAAGGGGTTTTTTTTTAAGATGGGTTTGTCTGTCTTGTTAACATACAGTCCTTCAGTCTGTCTTGGTCTGGACCTGATACTTATCATGAACAATTAATTCTGATCACAGTAAGGGAGCTGCTTTTTTCTTCACTGTGTGAAAATGAGCGTTTGTAAATGAAAGCCTGGGAAAGGAGAAGCTAGAGACTAGGCATAACATAGGTAGGTTGTTCTGCTGAGGAGTAGCAGACAGTCTGGTTATCTGTCAGCACCAGCTTGCTGTACAAAATACTTTTGTCTGCTCAGAGTATGTATAAGAAGTGAAAGGAAAGAAGCAAACAAAGCCAAGAATTTTCTTTTTTTTTTTTTTTTTTTCCAGTAGTGGCCTATATGTAAGCAGCATGGGCTGCACATGTCTCTGGAGGAATTTGGGTTCTCCAAGAGTGCTTTTGAAGTGCTGACTTGATTTATGTGGGCTTTTGAGGAGGGTGTAGGGAGTCTCAGGTATCACCCAGGTCTTAAGCTTGGGGAGTGAAATCCTGAAATTGCTCCCTGGAGAGTCTGGTTCCTGTGCAGCAGAGAAGGGGCCCCATGCCCCTGGGAGGTGACGCTGGAAGCCAGCTTACGTTGCATTCAGGTTTTTGGTGTACCATTTCCAGGGAACACCCAGGAGTGAGGTGGCTGAACCCCACTGATTTTCCGTGGTGTTCCTTTGGCTGCATCAGCCTTCATCTCCACTTGGCTAACGGGAAGATTAATTAAATAGGAGCAAATGGGGGAGCTGCAGCTCCACTGCTAGCAGCACCCAGTGCAATGCTGATGTTTCGGGTTAGGTGAGGCGGCAACATCCCGAGGACTGGTGCCGGATGAGTTTTCATGTGAGATCTGGGCGGATGCACAACCAAACCAAGCGTCTGCCTGCCCTGCCTGGAAGTGAGGCCTGGCTGAGGGGTGGCGGGGTCTGCGGGGAGGTTTTACCATGCGGTTTAGCAGAACCTGTGGTACCACGCAGTTCCTTGGTCTGCAGGCACAGGTGGATGCTTTTAGAGGTGTAACAGAGGTGTAGCATCATGTTTTACCAGTGCTTATTTCATATAGCTAGATGGAAATCTCCATCTGATGAAGAGTACCTACACCCTTACCAAGAGCTTTTTTAAAAACAATTTTTATAAATATTTCTATCGTTATAAATGTTTGTTAGGTGTTGAGTTCTGGCTTCCTTATTTAGGGCTAAGCTGATAAGCTGCAGGTATTTCAGGAGGGCCCCAGGCGTCTGGTTTTGCAGCAAAATATGGGGTGCTTCCCAGCAGTCGGGCAGAGAAGATCTCGTAGCAAAGTTTGCAGATTTCCTTTCCCCTTGGCAGAAGCAGGGCAGTGGCCGAATCGCTGAACCCTGTGGAGACCTGGAACCCCAGCACCTGTGAACAGGTGTGCTCGAAGGCCAGCAGTGCTCTTTCCTTGTGTGTAGTGAAGTTAGTGTTTTGCCGCTGCCAGAACAAAAGTTCGTTTAACTTTAAGGCTGTAGACACCTTCAGATTTCACCGAATCCTGCTGCTGGTGGTGCACCAGGATGCTTCGGTGGCAACAAAGGTAATTTCAGGGCTGCCGAGTGGCGAATTTCTGGTTAAAATTACAGTTCTCCTCCAATCTGTTTTGTATGTGAGTGATGATAATGGCGTTGTTTCCACTGGGAATGAGCGGAGGCATCCCTTGCTGCCCGCTCCGTGGCTGGAAGGAGATGCCTGCCTGCAGCAGAGGGGAGGTGGAGGCTGGACGAGGCGGGTCCTGGTGGAACAAGGAAAGCTGGAAGGATCACGGCATGGGGACTAGTGGGTGTGTGCAGATTGTAAAGCTTATCTCACTGCAAGGAACCGAGCAAAGGAGTATTTGCCTGGGATATGGCTCCTCAAGATCACAGCAGTATGTGCTTCTCCTCCCTTCCTCTTGGGAGCACAGCTGGGTTTGCAAGCTAAGGAAAAATCTACCAAAAGGAAAGAAAAAGGAAGGAGCTGAGGCAGAGGAGCCAGCAAGTCGTTCAGCCAGGGTACTGTGGCAGTGGGGATTGAAAGGAGTGAGGAGCCTCATTCCTGTGGCACTGGAGTTAATGTGATCTCTGACATCGCTATAAGGTACTTGAAATGTCACTGACGTGAGTTTGATGGCATTTTTGTACTTCGCTGGCAGTGTGTACATGACTGTCTACAGCACAGCCGGGGGTCAAGAACCTGGCATGCAAAAGCAGTACAGAAAATTGTGTTTACCAACTCCATGGTTCTTTGGGCAGGGAGTACCTGTACATCTTTGCTACCACAGAGTGACAACCCAGTCACCCAGTGGTGAGTGGGACCAAACTGCCAGGTTTTCTAGGCACTCGATCTCACACAGGCCTCCAGATCTCCTTGAAGTAAGCCCTCCAGCAAGAGCGATTGCACAGTAGTGGACAACAGCATAGCAAAGCACGCAATGTGTCTCATTTAGAGTTTGATGTAGAAATGACTTGGGTAAGGGCAGCCATGGGAAGATGGCATCAGGTTCTGGAGAAGGTCTGAAGTAAAACCCAAAGAACTGAGCATCACATTGGGTATGATAGGGTGAAGTCTTTTCTCAGCAGATGATCTTTGAAAAAATGTGTGTGCAAGTGGAGGGCTTGGTTCTCCTGGAATAAATAGGTGGGTTGGAAACGCAGAAGCGTACTCCAGCTTTCCTCTTACCTTGTTCCGCTTTCCTGCTCTGATGGGGAGGACCTCGTGAAGGTAGAACTTCTGCCAAGAGGCATCAGGGTCTACTTCTGGATTAGCCACGTGCATGTCTGGGCAGATGGGAAAGATGATATCAGATGTATTTACATGCAAAGGCTCTGGGGGTTTCTTCCAAGTGCGACTGGGGGTTCTTCAGCATAAATCCAGCCTCCTGTAAGAAGGGGGCAAGAAACAGTTACATGTGATGGAGAAGAGTCAAGCTGAGTGTGGAAATGTGGCTTGCATGGAGTAGGTGGAAGGGGTAGGACAGACTTACTCTTCCAAATGCGGTGTCTGGATTAGCTATGTATGCAGACCCACACCACTAGAATCATCCTGCCGCTGCATTCCTCTTATCTGGGACTGGATTGACATGGCACGGAAATCTCACCACTGGAGCTGCACACTGTCACATTTGGCCCTCCAAAATTAAGCGATAGCTTTAGCAAAGCCAGCCAGGAGCACGTGTAGGAAAGGTTGGATGTCCTGGATACTGCTGAGAAGGGGGATGCTGCTGAAAAGAAGGGGGATGCTGCTGGAAAAGCCCACTACTGTGTTTTTGATTGGTAGATAGATGATGTCTGGCATGTGGAAAGAAGTCAAACCGACCAGTTCCAGAAAATGCTGCTGTTCAGTATGGTTTACGTTGAGGTTTTAGCGAGTGGAACATAGTAAGGAACTGAGCTCGTTCTGATGAAATAGCAACACTTAGAGGAAATAATGTCTCTAAAGGCTTTTGAGTCTAGTGGTGAATGGAAACACACTTGTTGAACTTTGAGGGTGGGACTGACATTTCAGACTGAGCACCGGGTTCGTTTTCGTTTCTGACAGCCCTTGAGGTCTGCATCGGACCTGTTTGATCTTGTGAGCCGAGGCTGTTCCCGGTGGCAGCCCTCCTTCTGGCTTGCAGTGCCGAGATGGAGTACGGCAAGCGCTGGGAAGTGGCTCACAGGGCATGTTTTTGGTCCCAGCTCTGCCCCAAATGTCCCTTTGTTCAGGCGCTCAGCTGCGGCGCGGGCGGTTGCTTGCCACATGATGCAAAAGGGAACAGAGATTTCTTTGTTGTCCGGGGCCCGGCTGCCCTGCCGGCAGAAATTGAGCCAAAGTCAGCAGTTTCCATCCCTTTCCCTTTCCAAATCTGGCTACCGTTCTGCTGGTGCGCTCAAGCGTGAATTTACCGGTGCTGCGCGTGTACGGTGCTTTGGACTTGTCATCCTGGTGGCAAAAGAGAAACCTTTCATTCCTGCCTAATAACGCTTTAATAACATCGCCTGAGGTTAAAAGCCGTAATTTCGAAGGGGATGTCTGCTCAGATCGGTGGTTGCTTAAGCGCTCATTACATGCAGCAAAGTAACCGAGTGCAGGAATCGGGGATGTTGCCGAGCCATGGCTGCTCGGGATCCCTCTGCTTCGAGCTGAGGGCAGAAGTTTTTGCTAAAAGCAGCTCTATGCCAAGAAAATCACCCAGAGCTGCTGACTAGTGTCAGCAGCATGCGGGGCTGGGCTGATGCTGCTGACATTTTAACCCTGCGCCCCAGCTAGCAGAAAGCACGCTCAGCACTGTTTAGGGAAATACTCGTCGGAGCTGGCGTGGAGCAGGGCGCAGAGCCCGGTCTGCGGCGGGATGGGGTTGGATGTGGCCTGCGCTGCGCTGCCTTCCGCCGGGCTGGCTTCGCACACGCGCTGCCAAGCTCAGCTCGGTTGCTGGCCACCGTCAGCAACAGGCACCGCTTCTTCCTCGCGTAGCCTAAGCAAAAGTACAGGATCGTTGTAGCAGGAGGGAGTGAATGGCAAAAAAAAAAGAAGTGGAAAGGAAAAATCAATAAAAATCACCTTTTCTTCCCCTTTCAGACCAGGTGTGCTGAGAGTCAGAGGTAAAGGCTCACGTATTGCTTGAAATACCTCAGAATATTTTATTTAGAAGCAAAGACTCATTTCTAGAATAATTCCAGTTGCTACTGAGTTTTAGTTGGCTTTCAAGTAAGATTTAGCAGATACAAGTAAAAACATAAACTATACACAGATTTGCCATAATCCCATTTCTCAGTTGTCAGCCTTGCCACGGGACATCTAGAAGTATTTATAGCACGGCTAGATATTACGTAGTTGGGTAATTTAGCACATTATATTTTTTACAGAAAACATTGTCAATTTATTTTAAAAGCCCTTTCATTCTGTGACTATGTTTTGAATGTTTTAAGGGCCTAAATATTTAAAGAAGTGGATAAAAGGGTTAAGCAGGGGGTGGAATGGAGCACGTACTGAAAGCAGGGAGGGGGGATGGTGGGGGTGGTCGGGGGGCATGAGGTGGAGGAAGGTTTGGGTACCGATGCAGGAGCCCGGGCAGCTCGTGCAGGATCTGGCCAGTCTATCATCTGTCCCGTTGGGAAAACCACATGGGCAGCGCCCACGCTCTGAAGCTGAAATGGGATGGATGGGAGACAGCAGAGGCAATATTTCTGCCTTCCGTGGGGTTTGCGTTAGGGCGTTTGGTAGAGGCTTGCGATGTCTGCCAGCGTCTGTACCGTGCGCTGTGCCTGCGCTCAGCTGCTATGCCTTCTGCCTCCTGCTTCTCCTTGCTGCTCACCCATGTTCAGTGTCACCCGGCTGCTTTCTGGAAAGGAGGAAATCGGAGCACGCTGGTGGTTTTTTCTGGAGCAGCCGCTCATTGGCACAGGGAAGGGAAAAATGCAGCACTTGCAGTGCAATAAATACATCGGTTCTGTGGAGAGCCTGGTGAATGTCGTGGAAAGAAAGCTTTGGGCAGCAAAATCAGCAGGTTTTCTGCTCTCAAAACTTTCCACTCGGCATTGCTGTAGTCGAGAGGGAATTTTGCGAGGTAGCTATTAGCTTTTGTGTCAGACGACTGCACAGCATCTCGGGCTGCTGCCGAATCCATGTTCCTGGGAGAACACATCCGTTTGAAAAGCCAAATTTTCTTTTTTTTTTCTTGCCTTTTCTTTTTTTTCCTTCTTTATTTTGTAATGCCTGCATGATTTATCTTTTGCTTTCTTAAAATGTTTTTTTCAATAAATAACTGAGATAAATCTGCTTGGTTTGAAAAGAATGATCAAGTTTTGCTAACTTGGTGCCAGTCTGCATGCTGGGGTGGGCCTGCAGCCAAGCTAGCATTTCAATTTAGGTCAGATTTGGACAAAACAGAGTAACTCATTATTCTCTGCAGCCTTCTCTCCAGGTTTGTGTCAGTTTGGACTCTGGCTTAGAGCGCAGTGGGGCTTGGAGCAGCGCTAGGACGGCTTTCAGCGTGCTGGCTGAACGTGCACCGGCAGCTACAGCACAGAGAGCCAGGTCTGCTCTGGGAAGATGAGGTGTCTGCTTTTCAGCAGCCGTGTGTGCGCTGCTGCAAAGGGCTCCTGAGCGTTTTTATCCCAGCAGTGTGAAAACTGATGGCCGCAGCTATGGGCTGTGGGAAGAAATTGTGAACCACCCTGGGAGTGCCAGCGTGGTGCTGCTGTAGTTGGGAGTTGCTTTCCAGCGCTGTCGTAAGTATGCAGGGTTTCTTTCTAACTTTCTCCAGACCTTTCCAATTACTCTGGAGCTTGCCGTGCCCCGGAAGAAGTGAACTTTAGTTAACCACGGAATGACTAAGGATCTTCAGCAAGATGATGCTGTCCCTCTTCTTGGGCCGGTAGGAGCGAGACGTAACCGACAGTCCCTGCCCGAGGGAGTTGAAGAGCCGGGCTGAATGGGACTGAGCAGCGGTGGAAGGAGAGACCTAGGGGTGAAGTCACATCTGCAGGGTTGTCACAGACCAGAGACATAAGCACATTTTGTGTTTGTCCTTCACACTGCTCTTTTTGGGTAGATCCGTGTGTGTTTCCTTAAACACAGATTAAAGTTGCTCATTTAGAGGTAGTTAAAGGGTGACGCTGTTTTAAAACCAGTCTGTCGCAATCACAAGGTAATGCCTGAAGTAAGTAAATTGGCTTGATGTGTCATTTTCTTTGGACAAGGACTTTCTCTCCCTGGCCACTAAGAAGTGATTTTTGGTGGCCTTGCTGCATTTCCCCCTGCAAGGTGGAGGGGGCAGGTCCTGCTAGTGGATGCTGTCCATGGTGTGAAACTCAGCTGTCATTTCTTACTCCATTATTATAATAGTTTTACGTGGAAATGCGGTGAGATTTGAGAGGCTCTAGGTGAACACACAACATGCTTTGCGAATCGGCAGCGCTGAAGTCCTCTCCGTGCGGTCCTCCACCACCACCACTACTGTGCATCTGCCCCGTTGCCACTGTTCCCAGCCCCTGTCAGTCAGGTCTGTGCCTGGAGGGTGCCAGCAGCTTCCCTGTGAGGTGGACGTCCTCACCCTACGCTCTCTGCCTGGCTTGAGTCTCGGTTTGGAACCCCACACTGAGGCGGGTGTAGATGGAAATGTGCTTGGCTGTGCTGTCAAGAGACTGAGCTGAACAGCCAAGCACGGTTGTCTCCTTCCTCCTCTGGAGCTCCAGAGCTGACCCTGGTCTTTGGGCGATGGTGGTGGCAGGAAAGTCTGGGTGCGAGGAGCAGCTTGGACTTGCCACCTGGGACAGCTTATAGCCAGAAGGTGACCGTATGTGCTGGTCCTGGCTCTCCTTCACCCCACGGGCCACCTGAGAGTCAGCCCCCTCGGCTGGTGGTGCCACTGCCAGTGGTATCCTCTGCTTAGAGCTGACTTCTTTCTTGCCTTGTCATGCAAGAGACGAGAAGAACATCTGGGCAGGATACACGGTCTGTAGGTAGCTCCTGTGTTGGGTTTCTCTGTTCAGACATTGCTGACAGAGGGAAGAGAGGTAGATGTCAGGTAGTCAGTCCAGCTCTGTTTTAGTAGGAAATGGGGTCTGAAACTGATGAAGATTTAAAGGGGCTAAGTGAAGAGGTGTCTTTTCCTCACATCGGTTGCAACCAACAAGCTTATTTTATGCAACAAGTAGCAGAAACTATTGGTCTGTGAACAGCCCTAAGGACCACTTACTGTCACCCAGGCTTTTAGGCAGGTCATTAAGTGGTTTTAAATGTATATAAAGTTTGTGGGAATGAATAAGAGAAGGAGGGAGATATCACTGTAGACAAATAGGGCTGTTACTGTCCAGTTTACTTTTTTGCAAAAGGCTAACACCGTGGAGGTTTGATGACCGTTGTGGCAACTGTTAACATCATCTCTCAGGGTGGGTGACGCCGATGTCACCTGCATCTTGTGGCTACGAGGAACCGCCTGGTCCTGAGCTGCCGAGCCACCAAGCCGAGTTACAGATGTGGTCACCCAGCCGGTGACCCCAGCCGCCCCACTGGGTCCCGCTTCTGACCTCTGTCTCCCTCTCTCTCTTCCAGGCACCTGCGTGAAGTGCAGCAAGGGGGTGTATGGAGCAAACCAGGCTTGCCAGGCCATGGGCAACCTCTACCACGACGGCTGCTTCACCTGCGGAGCCTGCAGTGAGTACCGTGTGCCCAGCCTGCTGCTGGAGCAGGGCCCCATGGCAAACTCTTCGGGCTTAACGTTTTTCCAGTGTAAAGGGGAAAAAAAAGGAGGTGGTTATTGAATTATCTGCCAGCTGGAGTCTGGTATGTCTTGGTGGTGGTGGCTGCCGTTTGTTTTTGAACGGGTTCTTGCAAGGCATGTAGAAGAGATGCTTTGGGTTGTGCTGGCCGACTGCTTTCTGCTGTGGGGGACGGTTGTTTTCATCCCTCTGTCTTTCCGTTACAGCAAAGTTTTCTTATTCGTAAGAGTATTTTTTCAGAGTGGCAGTGAATATGCCTTAGCTGGTGTGTAGAGGCTTCTTATTTGTCACATCAGACTTCACAGCCGTTCTGGCCTTTCAGTCTGCGGAGCCGAGGGAGAGCCGCCGGGTCGGCACGGTGCCAAGGGCACCGGCCGTGGGCTCCGCAAGCACCGGAGGCGTCTCTTCAGGTGAAGCTGCTGCACGGTCGGTCCGGTGACGGTGTTTTCGCTGCGTGCGTTACTTTACTCACTAAAATCATTTTGCCCTTCTGAGAGAGCTCTGGTCACAACACCTAAGTGCGTGAATGACCCAGGTTACACATCTTGCTTGTTCTTTCCCCAGAGAAATGGAGCAGTGCCCCGAGACGAGGGGCATTTCTCTGCCGGCTTGCTTGCTGGGTATTGCAGGGAGGGAGCTGGTGGTTGTGCCAGAGGTGTCAGGCTGGGAGCAGCAATGGTGAGCCCTGTGAAATCTGCCCAAGAAGTTGCGAAATAGTTCATCTGGCCCTGCTGAGCTCCCTGCCGCTTGTCAGACCCACATCTGAACCTTGCTGGAGCATACAGCGTGCTGCTGTGTATGGATCGTCCTCTGCCTTTTCGAGGAGGTCCGTGATGGAGCTGGGGTGAGGAGGAGGTTGCTTGATTTCAAATCGTGGCTGTGTTTGTAAGGCAGTGTTTTTTCTGTTTTGTTATGTTTAACTCTAGGGCCAGTAGCCTATTTTTCGAAATGTGCCTGTGTATGTGGTAGAAAAAATAATAAGAATAATAATCCTTCTGGTGCTTTTGTATATATCGGTTTGGTTTTTCCAGGTGAGTCGTAACATTTTTCTCCTGCGTTGTATTTAGAGTTGTGAACTCATCAGGACTGCATGTGTTTTATTTGGAGCTTTAAAGTGGGGATAAATATAGAAAGACGTGTGTGCTTTTTAATAATAGCTGTACCTTGAACTCTGCTCATTTCCCAGCTGTCCAACACCAGCTGCCTTGTCTCACCTATGTTTTCAGTAGAGCACCTCACCATCATCTGGCCAAAGACAGGAAAACTGAAAAGGAAAAGTGGTGTTTGCACGTGGTGGCTGTTTCCTAAAGGCACAAGTCAGCAGCTCACTCTCGTGTCCTCTCTTATAAATTAATTCCGAATCTTCTCCTGCAGAGAGGATTCCTGGCTGCAGCCAGGGACCTCTCGCCCTCTGTGGCCGGGCGGCCTCCGAACTGCCCTTGCACACAAAGCTCCTGTTAAAAATAATCCAGCAGCAGGTTTGAGCTGTCTTACATTTCTAAAATTACTACCGTGCAACTGATGCTTTAGAAAGAAACACTTTTGATCCTCTCTTTAGAACGGATTTTGCCCTCTTTGTTTGGAGACCAGTGCTAGAGAGGTACTTGCGGTTGCAGAGGTATCAGTGTTTACATCTGTTCATGTTTGTTTGTGTTTGGTTAAAAAGCAGCTTAATCCCATTTCTGATGAGTTGGGTTGGTGAGGGCTGACAGAATGGCTATTTGTTGCTTATTCTAAAAGGCAACCCTTTCCAAAGGTTTCCAATGCAGGACGAGTAAGTGTGGGTGTCAGGTGAGACTTAGAAAGATGGAAAGAAGCGAGGCTGAGCAAAGTGAAGCTCATTTTCTTTCTTACCCAGGCTGTAACTGAGAAATGTGCTGAGGAGATCTGCTGGGGCAAAAGGTTTCAAACTGAAAGTTAGAAAAAAAAAGGCTAGTGAACAGGATAGGGAGAAAAAAAAGGAAAGGGAGGGAGCAATAATATTTTTGTGAGTAGAAAATACTGTATTTCCATACGAGATGAAAAAGGGGAATGCAAGTGTAAGCGAGAGCCTAATTCAGCTTGTTCCGCGCAGGAGAGTAGTCACTCATGAAAGCTCAAGTCCCTCCCGTCGGGGCAGCGGCCATACTAAGATGGAAGCTGGAAGCAGCAGCAGCTGGCAGGCCGGCGCAGGTGGACGGAGAGGAGGCCGTGTGACGGCGTGGGGTCCCCAGCGCTCGACGGAGAGCGGGCAGGGGGGAACCCCGCGGCGGTGGTGTTTCCCTCGCACGCACGCACGCACCTCTGCGAGCGGCCGGAAACCCCCGGCACCGGGGCTGGTTTTCTGCGCGGGGCCATCGTGCACCGGTCGCAGCTTTGCCGCCTGGCTTGTTGTGCTTGTGAAGGCGTCGCTGGGCTGGCTTTTGGGTTCATCGGTGGGGTGGGACGTGCCGTCCTGCCCTGTGCTCGGGGAGAAAACGTACCCGAGGGGATTCCCCCCACCCCAGTTCACAGGGCGAGGTCGTTTCCCTGTGTCCTGGACCATCGGCTGCTGTGGGGATGGAGGGCCCACAGCTCTGTCGTTCACCCAGAGAGAGCACGTGCCTCTCTGCGGGCTTTCTCTCATCTGTGTCGCTGCAGTCAATATGCTGAGACCATTTTATCTGCCACAGAAATAGATTTTGTCCGGATAGTGTCTTGCTGCAAAGCACGTCTTGAGCAGCCCATGTGGAAACTCTGGTTTCTAGCTGAAAATAGGTAGTGCTTTTAAGGTCAAGTGGAGTTCATCTTGGACGCCATCCAGTACCAACTTGTCTTTAAGAAGTCAAGGTTGCTCATGATTTCAATCATAAAATTTCTGCTTTGGTGGAACACTGAATGTCTCCAATAAATAAAATATACAAAATTACCTATTAAGGTAAAGCATATTGTCCTCCAGATATTTATATCCGCTGTCCTGCTGTTTTCATTTTAGTGAGGATTTCTAATTTTGCTCGTAGTTGGATTTGTTTCCAAATGTGCGTTGGTTTCCCAGATCAGAAAACTGAGAGCGTCTTAAAGAGGGGATGGGGGTTGATAGCTCATGGTGCCAAATTTGCTACACCCTCTGTTTCCTGATACACATACATTCAGAGATAAATGATGGAGCGATTTGTTTAGCAGAGCTACACGTACGTTACAGGGCTCAGTTGTCAGGAAAAAAAATGTACAGTTTTATCTGAGCCACCAGCATGTAATGCAGAAAATTTGGCTTAGAGGTCAAAACAACAGATTTAGAATGATTACTTTGGCATAAAAGTCTCATTTATCTTCTTGTTTGTTACAGGGCAGAGACAAACAAGGCAGCTTTTTGCAGAGCAGGAGAGAAAAAAACTTAAGGCTCTTTCTGCAGGATTAGTAATAAAATATATTTACTTTACAGGAGGGCCATGAAAGTAGGTTAAAAAAAAAAAGTCCTCGAAACTCATAGGGCTATTTCCTGCAAGATCAAGGTGTCTGTTTCCGTCTTGGGTTTGGTTTTTTTCTTCAGTTTGTTGGACAAACAGTTGTAGGTATCAAATGATTTGCTACATATTAACCATTTAAGCTAAACCACTAGCTTATACCTCCTCAGAACGCAAAAGATGCACGTGTTTCCAGGTGTTGATATTTATTATTTTGATAGTAAGGAGACCTTCGAAATTATACAGATTTAACTAGACAGTATCGCTCTAGCTTATGGTGGTGTTTTAGTGTTTTCTCAAGGCTTCAGCCAGCCTTACATCCGACTGCTGCAGGTTGCCTGGAGTACAGACCTCTTTAGCTCTGCTAGCAGCATGATTTAGAGCAGAAGAGCCTTGTACTCGAGCCACTCGGTCCTCAGAGGAAATTTGAAAGCTAAAAAAGTGCAAGGGAAGTGTCAGAGATGACTGTGAAGGAAATCGGTAGGCGAGGAAGGAAGTCAGAAAGAAAGAACTGATTGCAAGGTGGTTTGAAGGAGGGTTCAGTGTTGAACTATAGCAGAAGGGCCAAAACGAGGACCAGATTTTGGCCCCTTCTGGCAGAGAGGTGGAAACCTTGCATGTTTGCCAGGTTACAGAATTCATCCTTTGACATGTCAACATTACTGCATGACTTTCTTTTTCTTTCTTTTTTGTAAGCTCAGTTTAACGTTGATGTCTGCGTAAGGGTAGCAGGCTGCTGTTCCAGTGCCGGAGTTTGAAATTATGTGAGCTGGCTGCCTCTTGCTACCTTCTGGGGAAATACATTTTTAATTTAGTATTTCACAATGTAGTTGTGTTTAGAGGTATCAAGGGTTGTTTACCAAATGAGGCAGCGAAGCTATCGAAGCAGTATTATCTGCGAGGGTAGCCCCCTGCTTGGGCTAATTAGTCTTAGTGTACGATTATGAGGCATGGCTACTTAGAGCAGTGCAGCTCTTGGTGTTTTTGGGCTAATTATCTTGAATGAGCATGTCCTGTATTGGTATGTAACCCCTGCAACAACAAGGCCTAGGGTTTTTGGTACTGCTAATTAAGTCTACGAGTAGACAGTCACCTTTTTCTGCCAGTGTGACTTAGTCCCAGGCAGCAGGACACACAGCCTTGCCAAGCGAATTTCCCTGCAGTGCCTCTTTCTGTATGGTTGTCTTCAGATGCAGAAACTACCAGCTATTCTGGTGGTGGCAGAATTTACTGCCTGTAATTGGATATAAACTGAATTTGCCAATCGACGCGTGTGAGAAATGTGCTGATCTTCAAAATGGAAACTGCAAAGAATTGCCGGTAATCCTTCCTCAGCATCCCTTTAATGAAATTATCATGCCAGAGTCTGCATAGTAAACAATGTATTTTTTTTAGCAAAAGTAATGTCAGAAAATACTCAGATGTGCCTGGCTTTACAGTCTGGGAGACAGGGGAGGCATCAGTGCATGTTTCCGCTCCAGTCTACATTGCTGCTTTGTTCTTGCTGACTTTTTGTCTTCAGTCTCTCAGCTCGCTGGTGCGAAATCCCCGCTGTTTGGCACAAGAAGTGCTTGCCGTAGGTGAGAAACGCCAGGGCAGCTTTCACGGTAGGATGACAGTGCTTGTTCCTCTCATGGCTGGATTTCAGGGCAGTAGTGCTTTGGGGCCTGAGCTGAAGGGGGTTTGGCATGGTCCGGGTGTCCTCAGCAGATATCCCCGCTGGAAAGGTGCAAGTGTTCAACTCACACAGCAGTGGGTGCAGGCAGGGCTTTATCCAAGTGCTGGTGGTTTGAGTCGATTTCATGTGTTTTCGTGCTGGCTCAAAGTCAGAAATCATTATAAAAATGTGAGAAAAAAGGTTGAAACCTTTAGTGGAATATATTTCCAGTCTTTCTGGTCTTTTATTTTGTAATGTCATCTTCAAAGTACTGTTTTTTGTTAAGAACAGGCATAGGATTAATTATGCTGTAAAGATTTTAGGAATTTTCTTATAATATATTGATGATACCAATGAGTTATTTTCTGAGTAGTGGCTCAGTAAGCATTGAGGGCTCTTCCATACCTAGAGAAATTTAAAAACAGCTGCTCTCTTGTATAGTTTCGATGCAGAGTTACATTCACTGAGGACACAGAGACTAGGTCCCCCTCCTTCCTCCTCTGAGCCTCCATGCGTTTCAACGGCAGTCGGTGGGTGACCACCTGGTTTTGGTGCGTTTTGGGGAACAGGGCAGCTGTCCCCGCAGTGATGCAGAGAGCAGCTGAGCGCTGGGGTTGAAGAGCGGTACCTCAGCAGGGACTCCCCAGGTCGTAGTGCTTCTTTGTCCCAGAGTGGCTTTATCTTACCTCTGAGTTTTGAAGCTTCTAGGGGTTTTCCCTTGAAAGAAAAGCATTTGAGTATCTTCTTGCAACGGTTTGCCATCAGCAGAGGCGAGGTGTTCCTCAGTTGCGTGGCTTACGGTGCTTTCGCAATGTTTCTCTCTGAGGAGCCATTTCTGCCTTCACCTGTGGTTGCTTTGCTGTTAGAGGCAACTGACCTTTTCTGACACAGGCCAGAGCGTGCTTTCGACTTTCAGGCATCAGGTCATTTTCTCAGTGTGGTGTTTGTTGGTTGTTTTTTTTTTTAACCACCTCAAATGTGTGGTGAGAGCATGGAGGGTGTTTTTTTGCAACTTTACAATACATCTGGTATAGTTAGAGAGAGACTGAACATCTTACAGGGTAATGGAGCTACTCTGTCTTAGCGCAGTTTTTTCTAAGAGACATCCTGTCCTCCTGCCCACGGTTTTGCCAAGGCTGTGAACTGACCTGGTGTGTCTGTTGGTGGACCACAGTCTGAGTTTACCTGATTTGGAGGATGTGCGGATGTCTGAGTGACCCTTTCGTACAGCCCCAGTTCAAGACAGACTGGAAATGTTGACACTTTGGTGTCAGACTCAGTGCTGCATCCAGCTTTAACGGTGGCCAACAGAAATGGAACAGATGGCAGAAATTAAGTAGAGCTTTCTGATGCTTGACCTAGTCTGCGGCCACGGCGGGACACCGTACTGCGTGTCAGCAAGGTCAGTGTCCACGGAGAGCTCCAAAATCGCGAGTGCTGGCCGGGTACTGGTGTGTGTCGTGTGCTGCCGAACTGTGGGCACCGGGGACTTCTGTACGATATGGAGGAGCTGAGGCCTCTGGGCTCTGCCTGCACCCATTTTACTGCCCGCAGGGTGTGCACAGACCAGAGTAGGTTCTTCTATCCGAACCCCTTTTATGCAGGGGAGCCAGAGCCACCCAGGACTGAGGAGGAGCTTGTTTCGATCCCTAGCAGCTAGACGGCCAGTGTTCCCAGCCTGCTGTCCCACTAGCATGTCAGGAGGTGACATCCACTGGCTCCGGAAACTGAAACCCGTTTGTATTTAACCTGCTATTAGTAATCACACATCCAAATTTATCTTACGGTTGTTGTGCTCTGAGAAGGACAGATTTTTGTAATGACAAAGGCTCAGGGCTGTCAGCATGGAAGGGATCTAGGAACAGCTGTCAGTCTGCAGTGATTCTCACCCGTCTGCCCTGCAGATACCACAGAGAGCTCCACAGTACTTAGATAAGTGGTAAGTGAGGTGCACGCTGACTCCCCGGCACTGCCGGGTCTGGTCGTGCATCCCTATAGAGTCCTGGTATCCGCACATGGCCCTCTACCGTTATATACTTCAAGAGCAATCTCTTGCCTTTGAACATGGCAATGTGCCCCCATTGTCCTTTTAATAAATAATGGGAAAGCAACCTCAAAAGAGAAAGTTTGGTCCAGCTTCCAAGCAAGCAGTGCATCTTCCAGCGTCGTCCTTAGGCCATTGCAAGTCCCTGGTAAACCCCTCTCTGTATGAACTTCAAAAAGAGAGCTGTCATTTGAGAAAATGATGGACAAAAGCATCAGCATCCTGGGAGTACGGCCTGCTGGCATTCCTATTATCAGCTGCAAAGCAAAGTGTGTTTATTTTAGCACAAAGGTGCTACTGACTAAGTTTGAAATATTCTGAAATTGGTGCTGAAATGACCTTGAGGTCATCCTGAAGGTCCCACAGCAAAACAGATTAGACAGACATGTTAAAGATGAGCAGTACATGAAAGCTCAGGGCTCAAATCTCCTGTCAGGAGGAGGAACAAGAAATCTTGTAGCAACGAGTGAAGACGGTAGGTTTGAAATGCCAAAGAATTGTAATTGTCTGAATTATTTCAGGTGAGAGATTAGCTAAATTCAGGGTGAAGTGAAAGTGAAATTCGGTAAGGAGCCAGCAGTTTAAGACATGTAGTAGAGCAATTGATCCCGAAAGCGGCAAGCCACACATTAATATTCCTGGGTTTATCAAAGCACATCGTCTCTAGAGTCATCATAATGCAGATTTAAAGTAGGCAGCGATCAATATGTGATTCCTTATATGCCACTGAAGTTCTCAGTCCTTCCTTTTGGCGAAATCATGACAGCATCTGTGTGCTCAGGCGAAACCTGTGCCAGCCTCTGCAGGCACACAGTCAGAAATACCGCTTTTGAGAGGGACTTGTTTAATTTCGAGCACTGTCCCGTGGCAGGGAGTTCAGTGCAGGTACGGAAGCCACTGCTGCCCTGTTCTGCGCTGTGGGGAAGTCCCGGCACGGCTTGTTTTACTGATGCGGCCGCAGCCAGAACGTGCATTTCCCAGCTCCACCACGACGGTCCCCAGCCTGGGGAAGTGAGCTTTTCCTGCATCTTGCTTTCTCATATTTTCGATGAGGAGATGCTTCCTCACCTCAAAGGGGCGGTGGGAGGAGAAGTCCATCCCGATGTGGGCAGGGAGGAGCCGAGAGCTGCAGAGGAAGAAATTGGCTCTGTTTGCATGCACTGCTCCCGCGGCAGCTGCAGGGGCACCTGATTACTTGTGGTTTTGGCAGATTTCCTTTACACTTCTGCCAGGGGCCTAAAGACAGTCATGGAGAGGAGCTAAAAATAGTCAAAATGATCACCTTTTTCCTAAAGAAAGTAATTAAATCATCTCCTCCCTTCCCTCAAAGTGCTCTTGGTGTCAGCACCTCTTCTTTGGGGGCCCATGTAATACCAACAGCCAAATTAGAAATCTTTTATAAAGGGGTTTATCCCTTTGCTGAATGCTTGACCTAGCTTGCAGCAGATGCCCGGACACAGCGCGCTGGCTGTGGTACCTCCTCTGAAGGTCTGTTGCTATCAATCTTGACCTGCTAATGTCATGGGGTTAAAAATACACCGGGTGCAGAATGGCCGGTAAATGCTTTTTTTGTCACCGTGGAGGAATGACGTGGTGGCCGGGATCCAAACCTCATCCCTTCTGCTGGAACAGCTGCTGCTCGTGCATTGGCCAGGGCCTTCGTCCAAGGAAGGGTCTCCTCATTGCATGGCTCCGTGTTCTGTGTTTTTCCTCAGCACCAGCAGCTTGTCTTCAAGGAGAGACATTGCATACAGGTGGAAAGTCGCTTGGGCACATGCCCGTTGAACTAAACTTGGAGCCCGCGCTATCACGTAATTCAAAATCAAATGTTTTTTGCATGTTTTTCGTTTTTGGGAGTGCCAAATCCCAGTGTATTATTTACATCAGCGGGGGATTTTCGGGAGTGCTTGTTGCTCCATTAGGCTTGTTGTGGACTTGTTTACTGCCACCTCTGCCAAGGGTGCTGCAAATCCCAGGTGTCCCCATGCCTCTCCTTCACCTTCTTAGAAACTGGGACTCTGCAACTGCTGGCAGGCGTGCTGTGCTTACCTGTGACGGGCAGGCACGCAGGAGGCCTTATTGTACGAATACACACCCTGGGTTATGGGCCACAAAGCTAACGCGTCCAAGATTAGATACTTTTTATTTTGGGCTCTGGGTCCTGTTTTGGTGCTGGCAACCTTGGCAAAGCATCAAGGTGAGTGAGAGAAATCAGAGCAGGATGCTTTCGGGTTTGTCAGGTTTTCTTCCATGTCCCATCCGACGTCTGCATTGTTGCAAGGATGGGCTGGTGCCCAGGGTCGTCGCTGACCCCTGGGTAACGCAGTTGTCCCCAGCGGGGATTAGCGGGGCATGGGGGACGGTGAGCCTGTCAGGGCTCCTATGCCGCCCGGCAATGCCTGCAGCGTAACTCCGAAGCTGCTGCACCTGCAAACGGGGGCTGGCTCCTCGAGAAGTGCGCTGCCGCGTCCTCCGCCTGCCCTGCTGGCTGAAACCTGGGCTGAGACCGCTAAGGGCTAGTGGTGAAATGTTGGTCTGGCTGAATTCACTGGCAAGACTTCAGAGCTCCACTGGAGCATCTCCATTTCCAGGGAGCAGCCGGAGCTGTTTCCCGGCCTCGGAGTGCCCTCTGCCGTGCACAGGAGACAGCAAAGGGTGTCTCTTACTGAAGTGGTTTTACTTGGCTTCCTCCTTTTGTTAAAGCTTTGCAGCCAGCATGGTTATTCGTCGAAGGCTGCTGGGTAGGTGCAGCCCATGAAACACCAAGATGTGACCTCCAGACCAGTCCCCTGTGTCGTCCGCATTTATACACCCTGCAGCCAGTGTAGAACTTACTTATACACTTAACGATACTTGCCACGTGCAGCGTATCAAGCAGGCGTCTGCTGGGGCCTGGTGTCTCAGTTTGGATTTCCTTCCAGCGATGCCCGGCAGGTCCCTGAAACCACCCTGCAGCAGGTCCTGCTCCGGCTGTGCCCGTGCATCGCTGCTCCCTCTGCCCTGGGCACTGCCTCCGGGCGCACACTTTGGGCTCCTTGACTGAGCAGCGCTAGCAGAGCTGCTTCAGTGCTAGGCTGCTTCCAAACCTCTGGGCGAATAGGGAAACCGGGCTGCAAAGAGGTAGGAGCAGCTTTTCATAAACAAACAAAACCTAGCCCTCTTCTCCGGGGCAAAGGCAGGGAGTTTAGACGAAGTGGTGGCAGCATGAGCACGCATTGCCATAGCTATGTGGAACTGAAAACAGGTGGCGAATGTGAGGCATAAACACAAAAGCTGAATTAAATATAAATCTTCCCCATGTGTAGAATCCTTTCTTGGAAAAACTTTGTCATCTTGTCCCTGTTACAACATTTTGGTTTGAAAAAAAAAAAAAGTATTCTTTTTTAAATGGTTTCAAATTTTTCTTGTCATCTGTGGTAACGTGCTGGTAGGGAGCAGAGAAGCATGTTGAGTGGTCCGGTGTTGCACTCTGCTGGGGGCAGGCCGGGTGGTCAGGTATTGCGGTGGCTTATCTGACAGCTGCTGGTTGAAGGCACCTTCTAGCAGAACAGCACAGGAGTGACAGTTCGAGGAAAGATGTCATGTATGGATCACTCTCTGCACGCTCTTTCTTCTTTCCTCCTTGCTCCTCTCCTGGGGTGTTTCCCAGTGTGAGTCAGAGTACCCTCACTCCCTCTCACCAGGCCATTTTGTGTTGTAATCTGCCAGGAGGTGGTCCAGGCTTGCAAAGCTACCTCCTCTGCCCGCAGGTGGGACTGTTGCAACTGGAGTTCATCAGCGACCACCAGTGGAAGAGGAAATGGGGTTGGTGGGGCTGGAGGCTGGGATGACCTGTGCTGGGGTTGGGTGCTCTTCTCCAGCTGTGCAACCACCGTGCTCGGATGCCCTTGTTCGCTTCTCAGAAGCCAGTTTTTAGTCACATTTTCTCCCTGCTCTCTGCTGACCTTTCTCTTCTCCCTGTGTTTTTTTCCTTAGGTCGAAAGCTGAGAGGAAAAGCCTTTTATTTTGTCAATGGCAAGGTGTTCTGTGAAGAAGATTTCCTGGTAAGCACGCAGCCGACCCTTGTACTGGCATGTCTCCGCCTCCCTGGCAGACACGCAGCATTTTTGCCTGTCAGCTTTGCCTGCGTTTCACATCGCTCTAGTCCAGCATCCTGCCTGGCCATTCTGCTCCACCATTTACCCAGGGCCAGCCCCAGCCATGGTGGCTGCCCACATGTGATGCTGGAAGGACCCAAGCAAGAGGCCGTGGTTTTGCGGTGCAGAACCCACTAGTCAAAGCTATAATCTCTTGCAATGGCTCCTTCAAAGCGTGTCTCTGTGGCCATGCCTTGGGGGCAGGAGCAAGATGAATGGCTGCAGAAGTATGAATGAGTGAATTTTTCTTTCCAGTCAGCTGGGTTTGGTTGGGCCTCTCAATGGATATCATTCTGTTGCCCTCAATGGATTTTGTGTGAACATACCTGAGCGTGAAGCAACCCCATGGTCCTCTCCTTGGCTAGTGGAGATAAGAAGCCATATACCCTTCTGCCCCTGAGTCCTGATAGATTAAGCCTACACTGAGACTTGAAAAAGTTGTATTTGCCTACTTATTGGGGAAGTCTAGTCATTTCTGTCAGAGAGAAGTGAGTTAATCTTCTTTGCTCTCATCAGTATATTCTACGCGGGTTGAAAATGGAAAGGTTGGTTAAATGCATCTAAAATATTTAATTTTTCCAGTTTGCGTTTCCACCATGTAAGACAGGACTGAAACTTTAGATAGATGATATGTTGTGCCTGAGGTGCATGTCATGGACATGTCAGGCAGTTCCTTGCCATTAGGTCTCAGCAATAGCAGCAAAAAAGTTGCTTTGGGCCAGACTTGATTGTTGTACTAACAAGGAGCTGGGACAATGCCACTGACCTCGGAGAAGCTTCAGTAGACCTATAACGGTGTAACCAAAGGAAGAATTTGGCTTTCCAAGCCTATAGATACAGATAATGTGATATGAATATGTGATAAACACAAGTAAGTTCCTGGCTTGTAGATTCACATAGTCAAATAAGCATGTAAGTCTTATTAGTAAATGCCTTATTTGCATGTGCATTTATGATATTTATTTATATATGTAACTAAACCTAAATTTAGAACTTGAAAGTTATAGGAACTTGTAGTCCTTCTGAACACTGGAAATCTGGTATCTTTATAGAATATCCTCTGGGGACCCATCCATAGCTTGATATACTGAAAAAAGCACAGGCAAGTTTAGCTTGTGTAAGGAGCAGAGAAAGAGGCCACACAAATAACACCCCACAATATACTGTTGTTTGTGCTCGACTAGCCTTGTGAAATTTTAAGCCAGTTCTTTTTTGTCTTTGCAGTATTCTGGTTTCCAGCAGTCAGCTGACAGGTGTTTCATTTGTGGTCATTTGATAATGGACATGGTAAGTGATAATTGCTTTAGGAGACAAAAAAAATCCAACAGCTTTTTAGAATAATACATCAAAAGCAACATATATTCATATCCAGTACTGTCTGTTATCATCTGGTGGTCTGCCTAGTGTGAGATTGGTAGCAGAAAGAAAATCCACTAAACCTTTTGTTAATTTTTGTGAGGAAGTGAAGCTGGCACCCTGCTATGTGTGATGCAGAGACTTTTTTCTGCTTATTTTCAGTGCACGTTGAAAAGCAGAGCCTTCAGGATTTTCAACCCCTTTTGAGCTTCCCCGAGCAGTGTATTCGTAATCCTGTCGATGCTTCCTGCTCAGAAGTGCCATGGCTCTGCAGTGCTCCCTTGCTGTGGGGCGTCAGTGCAGCTCTGCTGAGCCTGTCTTCCCTGTAGTCAAGCTGTGGCTTCCCACGTACCTTCAGGATGAAGCTGCTGTCTTGTTGCTGGGTTTTGTGGGTGCTGATACTCTGGGGAACAGGTTTGACCCAGGGTCTGTGATCCAGACCTCAGTTCAGATCTGCCCAAGTCCCTGCAAACTCTTCAGTAGATGTGTGGCCATCCTGCTGAAGCAGGCAGTTCTCATTAGCCTACAGCAGGTACCATCCATGCAAGATGTGCACGGAGTGGGCCACGGCTCAGGGGGTCAGCTGGCCTTTAGCCACCACCGGGCAGCATTCAGCTGTGGATGATTCACAGGGAGACAAATTCATGGTCTTGTAGCTGGTGGTGTAAAACTACAGCTGAGGCAAGGAAATTAGGTATTTCTGGGTAGTCAGTTCACAGCACGCCTCCCAGTATTTTCTGATGCTTATCGTTAATTATCTTTGCTTGCCTGCTTACACTAGAAAGCATTAAAATTGGAAAAGCTGTTTTATACTCAGAAGTCTGATCACTTGGCCGATGGACCGTGGTATTCCAGGTAGTAGTTGCTGCCCCAAAGCCAGCAGGTGAATTGCAACTGTTGAGTTCGACACATTTTCCATAGTCTGTGTTCATTAGAAAGCCAGGCTAGTGAGTAGAAAGCTCTTGGATAGCTAAGGAATTATGAAAGCCTAGCAATAGTATTTGTTTCATCCTCTCATGGAGAATATAAAGATATATTTCCTTTTGTTGGCCTGGTACGTCTTGCCTTGTGATCCTGCTAAGTATTCTTTACGTGTTGGCTTTAGAAATTATTTTCTTTCCTTTAAGTTCTGTCACTCTTATCCGTTGTAATGGTAATTACGGTGACTGAGACTCTAAATTGTTTTCTTACCCATGCTAATAATTCATTTCTCTGGAACCAGGTGATATGTATTGATTCCAGCTGCCCTTTCTATCCCTGTTAACTCATTTTTTGGGTGAGCTGCCTGAAAAAAAGACACAGACGCGCTGATGAATATGTAGCATTTTCTGATGTAAATCTCTGTGTTTATTATTTTCACCTTTATTAGCCGTTCACATGCATTTTTCCTGTCTCTTGGTTTGTTGCAGATCCTGCAGGCTCTAGGAAAATCATACCATCCAGGCTGCTTCCGATGCGTGGTCTGCAACGAGTGTCTGGATGGTGTGCCGTTCACTGTAGACTCTGAAAACAAAATCTACTGTGTCAGAGATTACCACAAGTAAGGACAAAATAAACAGCAGAGATGCTCCAATCAATAAGCCTCTAATTTTGCTTTTCAACTAGTTAGGAATTGCGGGTTAGTAAAATAGGGTCAGGGTTAGACGCTAGAAGTGTGAGGATGGGGCTAGATGCTAGAAATTCCTGATGTCTCTCCTCTCATCCTGCCGTTGACTCCTGTGTAACTCTGAGCAAGTCACTTAAGCCCTGGATTTCAGCTACCCCTTCTGCAAAGCAGAGATAGTGAGAAGCAGTGCTCATGAAGTGTTCTGTGATGTAAGGGCTTAGCCTGCTCTAAAGTAAGACTGTGAACATCTGTGGAAATCAGTGTGAGTTGCTTTTTGAGTAGCTGAAGGGCTGAGTTTGACTTTTAAAGAATCACCACTGAACCCGCAAAGCAAAACTTTTATCCAGCTCTAAATTAAACAACTGAGAAATCTACTTTAAAAATCACTTGTCATGTAGACAGTAAAATAAAATAGCTGTTCTCTTAGCTGGTAGTTGTGATATTAGAGCTGCATAGGTTTTGAGAGTCCTGCTGGCTTGATTTGCCTCTTGTTCTGTTTTCTGAGCAGGCGGAGCATCAAGTGTTGCTCAGGCAGCCCCTGGAACTGTTCTGTGTTGTGCCAAGATTAGAACTGCCTCCATGTGCCACCGTTGTTCTGAAATGATACATATTTCCTTGCAATTTAATTTAACGTAATTATTTATTTATCATGTTACGTTGAGTTATAAGGCGTTAAGGAACCGTACAGTCCCCCATATTTTCTCTGAGGTTTCCTGCCCTGGGGCTGCCACTTTTTTTTATGTGTTTTTCTAGGGATGGTCCTGCTCATTTTCTCCTCATTTTTTCTTCCAGAACTCTCAGTAGCAGCCAAGACTTTTACAGTGATTTGGGTTTTTTTCTGGCACTGAGTGTAAAGTATAAGGTCTCTTTTTGCCTGATTGAGCAACGTGTGCCAAACATTACTTACAATCAATGCTAAAATGAATTTATGATCTTGGGATGCAAAGCTTTCTTGTGGATAAGTTATTTACAGCTGCAGCTTTTCATCTTGTCGCTGATAACTTACAGGTCTTTCTTTTTATGTTGATCTATAACTTGCTTTCAATTTCTCATTGCTGTTCCAGAGTTTTAGCTCCAAAGTGTGCAGCTTGTGGACTTCCCATTCTGCCCTCCGAGGTGAGAGCTTTTTATTCCGTGTCCACTCAGAGGAGGGTGCGTTGTGTCTCAGGTCTCGCTCTCTTTCACACTTGACCCTGTGTCGAGCAGGCAGGTCCTGCTTGACTAACCTGATCTCCTTCTATGACAAGGTGACCTGCTTAGTGGATGAGGGAAAGGCTGTAAATGTTGTCTACCTAGATTTAGCAAAGCCTTTGGCACAGTTTCTCACAGCATCCTGCCGGAAAAACTGGATGCTCATGGTTTGGATGGGTGTGTACTTCACTGGATAAAATAATGGCTGAATGGCCGAGCCCAAAGAGTAGTGAATGGCGTTAAATCTAGCTGGCAGCCAGTCACAAGTAGTGTTCCCCAGGGTTCGTTATTGGGGCTAGTTCTATTTAATATCTCTATCAATGATCTGGACGAGGGGATCGAGTGCACCCTCAGTAAGTTTGCAGATGACATCAAGTTGGACAGGAGTGTTGATCTGCTTGGAGGGTAGGAAGGCTCTGCAGAGGGATCTGGACAGACTTAATCAATGGGCCAAGGCCAGCTGTATGAGGTTCAACAAGGCCAAGTGCTGGGTCCTGCACTTCGGTCACAACAACCCCGTGCAACGCTACAGGCTTGGGGAGGAGTGGCTGGAAAGCTGCCTGGCAGAAAAGGACCTTGGGGTGCTGGTCGACAGGCGGCTGAACATGAGCCAGCAGTGTGCCCAGGTGGCCAAGAAGGCCAACGCCATCCTGGCTTGTATCAGAAATAGCGTGGCCAGCAGGAGTAGGGAAGTGTTGTCCCTGTGTACTCAGCAGTGGTGAGGCCACACCTTGAATGCTGTGTTCAGGTTTGTGCCTCTAACTACAAGAAGGACACTGAGGTGCTGGAGCATGTCCAAAGTAGAGCAACGAGGCTGGTGAAGGGTCTAGAGCATAAGTCTTGGGAAGAGCAGCTGAGGGAACTGGGCTTGTTCAGCCTGGAGAAAAGGAGGCTGAGGGGAGTGCTTATTGCTCTCTACAACTACCTGAAAGGAGGTTGTAGTGAGGTGGCTATTGGTCTCTTCTCCCGAGTAACTAGTGATAAGACAAGAGGAGATGGTCTCAAATTGTGCTAGGGGAGGTTTAGATTGGATATTAGGAAAAATTTCTTCACTGGAAGGGTTATCAAGCATTGGAACAGGCTGCCTGGGGAAGTGGTTGAGGCACCATCCCTGGAGGTATTTAAAAGATGTGTAGATGCAGAGCTTAGGGACATGGTTTAGTGGTGGAATTGACAGTGTTAGGTTAACGGTTGGACTCGATGATCTTGAAGCTCTCCTCCAACCTAAACAGTTCTATGATTCTATGATTCTGTGAATGTCCTTGTGGATGGGGAGAGATGATCGCTTCCTCTGGAGTGTAACCTTTTGACCTAAGCTCGTATGCTGTTCTTGAGATGTGGCCCTTCTTTTCCTCGATAAGGAAGCTTATTCTTGCTGGGCCACGCTGCGTTTTTAGTCTCCTGCAAAATTATACTGCTGTTAGTTTTATGTTTGGGATACCTTTCCTTCGTGTCAATAAATGCTGGTGGCACTCATGAATGACCACTGTGTGACCCCTCTGGGACTAACTTGTTTTAATACTTGGAGGAGATGAATCTTGGGCAAAACCAATTTTAAATGCTGAGAAATGTGGTATGTTGAAATTACCGGATGATTAATGCAGGATTTGAGATAGGTGTGACTGTTCAACAGAGAGAATTGTACATTTCTGGTGTTACATTTTAGAGGATACCTGCAGTCAGTTGATGATGAAGCTTTACTGTAAAAATAACTGCAGGTGGCAGGATTTATTTGTGATGTCTAACCAGCAGCCCAAATGCATTTTGTCAATGCTCGCATTGTTGCAGGAAGCAATCTACAGAGTGCATGTGGCTGATCCTGCTGTAATCCTTTGAATGCTTACAGGGGTCTGATGAGACCATTCGGGTTGTGTCCATGGACAAGGATTACCACGTGGAATGTTATCACTGCGAGGTAGGTCAGCAGCTTTCTCAGGGAGTGGGCACTTAATAGTGATAACTACTGTTACTTTTAAGATGGAAATAAATCTCCTCCCTTCCAATGGCAGTAGATGAGCCATTCAAACCTTGCATTGTGTGACCCTTTCTATCAGTGGCTAAGAGATTTCCAGTTTGTGGACAATTTTTTTGCAGCAATGTCTCTCAGGTGCAAGTTTATTTGCTATCCATAAAGTTATGGGCAAAGGGTTAATTATCACTTTTAAAGTTGGGAGTTTATTCATTAATGAAGGAAACATTGTGACTTAGTAAGGTTTATTGCTGCCTTTCAGAAGCCTTGAGCTGCAGATCGCATCAGTGTATCTGATTTCCAAGTCAGATTGTTCAAAAATGCTAAGGTGATGACTGATCTTGTGCCGTGTAAGTTATCTTCACTCTCAAGGGACATGAATATGTCATTGGGGCTGAAGAAAGGATATGGCTGCACAAAAAAATCCCAAGAGATGCCAGCTCTTAAACACCGTTTGGTCTCTGGGCAGGGCTTCCCTGAGAGCCTTGATACTTCTGCACCGTGAATTAAAATAAATAGATACCTTCTCTTACTGTGCTCTTAATGCAGTGAAAAGAGGCCCTGACTTAGCAGGCTGGTTTCACATCAGCACAACTGCAGTTACTGTAATGTGAAGAGGTGAATCCTACCTGAGAATGTAAGGAGACACGAGCATGTTTAAAATACATAGGGTTGCACCTTGCCACAAGATAAAGCGGATTCAATAAAACTGCTCAAGACAAATTTGTGCAAGGCTGCCCCTCAAAATGCCTGTGTCAGTTGCCTGCCTTCCTGTGGCACATGTTGGACTTAATAGGAAGGAGCTGTTGGCTGGGTGTCTTCTGTCCTTGTCACAAAATCACCCTCCTGGAAGGCAGACCCCAGCTGACGCTGGAAGCTGGACACATGCTCCAATAATTTGCATGGCCTCTCCTTGCAGGACTGCGGCATGGAACTGAACGATGAAGACGGGCATCGCTGTTACCCTCTAGATGAACATTTGCTTTGTCACTCCTGTCATCTGAAACACATCGAGCATGGCACAAGCCCAGCAGCTGCGTACCAGCACCACTACTAGGCAGAGTGGCTGACATCGGAAAGCCGGGACAGAAGACATGTTACATGATCTCCCTCTCCCCACCCTCAGCTGAATTCCTGTGCATGGTTTTCACCAGTCGACAATGTTCCTGTACAAGGACATGAGAGATTTTTGCTGGATTTCCAGAGTTGGTGTGCTTGTGAGTTCCAGCTGTATCAAACCATGTCTACTTGACCAAGAACGTGGCATGTTATCTAAACTGATCGGTTTACTTTTACGTGCCTTTTTCTGCTGTCTGGAGATTCTTGTTGGCTCATTTTGGAAGATTCTTCAGTGAAAGCACAATTTGCTATCGTGCCTATGAACTCAGATCGTGCCATGCACAATTAAAAAGCCAGAGGCTGGCTTGACTGCCTGCCTGCCTGCCTGCTGGGGGCATCCCATCAGTCTACTAAGTGTTTCCTGACAAGTACATTTCATCAGATTCCTTGAAGGACATCAACCTATTAATGCCAGTGCTTAGACACTCGCTCTCTTTTTATTAATTCTTTAGGAAAAGAAAAGAAAGGGTTCAGTGCAAAACGGTGCACTCAGATCTTCCAGTTAAAATTCCCCGAACTCCGGTGCCAAGTCTGGCTATAAAAGCACCAACTCTCTGAGCACAAACCAGGCATGCTGCCTGGCAGTTGGAGGCTGACATCCCTTTTCAAACAGAACAAAAAACTGGAACAAGCTAGGCTAAGCTACCATGATGACTTGGGTCCCGGGCTTGCATGTCAGCGTGATACGCAGGGGCCAGTCTGCTGTGTCAGAGTCTGAATAGTGGATTATATTTGGAAAGGAAAGGTCGGGATACTGAAAGTGTGGACATGGGGGAAATCCATCCTCATTCTTGCTTGCAGAGCTGGCTTTGGAAAAACGTTCTCTGTACATAGACACTTGCCTGAGTTTTCCAGTTTGTCCCCATCACTCAGCCCCCAGCCTGGCCACTCCTTTCCGTGGTGTTTACGCAGCACAAAGCCATTTCATAATGGTGCTTATTTAGAGCTCTGGGAACAAACTCGAGATCGCTATGAAGGCTTTGTTACACAGGGATTTAGAGCACACTCTACAACCTGTACTCAGATGAGTATGTTGGTATAAACAGATTTGCTCCCATGAATAAGAACAGCTTATGTGAGCGAGGGGTTAGGGAGTTTGGCCCTTACTGCTGAGAAAGCAGAAATGCCAATCGTTTCTCTTTTAGAGCCCCTCTGCTTTGTAGTCAAATAAATCGGCTCACCTGTATGCATTGCATATAGGACAGGTGTGCCTGCAGTGCGTGTCCTGTAGGTGCAAAAGCTGTGCAGCTCCTCGTGTACAGGCACAAAGTTTTTGTTTAAGAAAAAGCTCTTAACTTAAAGCCTCAGATGCAGTTGAAGATCTTAGCTACCCTTTCCTACTTACTGTGTGGAAAACCAGTTAAATCCTCATGTATCTATACTAAAGGTGTAAGTTTGGTTCTGACTGGTGGAGGAGGAGATGACATTCTTGAAGATGTTTTTAGTGAGGAAACTACGATAAATCAGCTGAGCAGTGGCACTGTGACCCCTGAAATGAGCGCATGCCAAGAGCCCACTATGGTTCAACCAGACCTCTTTTCCAGTAGCATGGATGTAGCTAGATAGGTGCTTGAACTTCACACCATGTAGTCAGACTGCCTCGTGCAGCCATCTGGAGCCGCGCAGGTGCTGCGTAGCAGCAAGCTGCCAGTCTCTGCCCATGCTAGTAAATACCACGGCCTCTGTTTTGAGTGGTGCAAGTTGCTGCGCTAAGTATTAAGATGCACATGCATCTGCTGTAAAACAAATGGAGACCAGTGGCCTGTTAGCACCCTCCTACACGTCTGTATCAGCTTACCTCGGCTGAAATGTGAACGTCCGAAACTGCCCAGGCCTTGGGAGCTTGGTGGTTTTGGCATGGAGCTTCTTTGGGCCGGCACACCATCCAGCCTTCTGCCCCATCCAGCCACAAGCACCTCCGCCTGCTGCTGCTGCTCTTCGGGATGGGGATGGCAGCACACGGCTGGAGGTCAGTCCTGCGCTGGAAATCATCCAGAGCTCCAGCTTTGGTGTGGCTTGGTTCTGCATCTTCCTGGGAACATGCTGCCTCTCAACGAGTGACTGAAAGCTCAAGGCGGGGGACTTTGCCGTTGCAGTATGCATGGCTCTGGGGCACATATGTCTTCGGAGAGTTTTACCTGTGATTTTAGAGGAGGTAGAACTGACCCCAAATATGTGAGCGCCCTAGAGCCTTAAATTTAGCCTCCAAGTGCTGGATAGCGAGGGGATGGGAGCCAACACAGAAGATAACCGGTGCTGTCTCCAGGCAGTATGGATCGGGGGCAACAAAACAGCCGGGACAGATCCTGCAGTGCTCTCACCCCGGTGCGTCACATCAGCTTGTGTCGTGCAGTGCAGCTAGGGGCGGGGAGGGAGGTTCAAGGTGTGACTGTGGTCTTAGGACTGTCTGAAGGGACTGAGGTGGGAAATAACACTAGCTGATATCCCTGGTAAAGAATTCAGGTAGTCCTGGGCATGTGGTTCCCCTCCCTGAGCTTCCTTCAGCAGCAAAGTCAGTGAGATATCAAAGTGGCTTCTCGAAGTGAGCTGGAAACACCAGGCTTGGTCATCTGTTGTTCTGTCTCTGAGAGACCAGCTACTAAGTGGCTCATGCTTTTGCTAGTGCTTGATTTTTAGAGTAACCCCTCACGCATAGTTTCTGGCCTTCATTTTGGAAAGATCTGGAAACACTAGTGGGACTGGAATTTTCTTTTTAAGCTGTGGTTTAAAATACTGTCTCACTCTTGCAGTCATCCCCACAACCCCAAAATAAGCAGGAAAGGAGGTGAGGGGGAGAAGGACATTTTTCCTCTGTGGAAAGCCTTGAGCAGCCTGTATGTGTCGAGTTGTCTTGCAAGACCCCCCTTTGCATCACCGGAAAATTTGGCCTCTGCTCCCACACAGTGTCTTCCTACTCCTGTCAGCCACCTCATATCCCTCGGCGCTGGGGAAATGAAGGCTGCCCTACTTTCAGTTTTGAGGTCCCGTATAAATTATTAAGTGCCAATGCTCTCCTTTCCTGTATTTGCGAAGAGCTAGAAAGGACAGCATGAAGCTATTGAGGATGGAGCGTGTGAGTTTGTGGTTTTGAAGCTAAAGCATCTACTGCGTTGCCCGGCTCCCCTTTGTGTGCTAGCTTACACGGCTCTTATCTTTGGGAGTTTGAATTCATTTAAGCTCATTATTATTCCTCCTTGGCTGTGGGTGTCCGAGTCCCTGTTGATTGTCCCCGGCTGGTCCCCGGCTCTGCAGCTGCCTGACAGTGGAGCCGGGGTGGGAGGCAAGGGCATCTTGCACAGGGGAGGCTTCTCATCCTCTTGTCCCCACCGTGAAGCATCTGTTGAGCTGCAAGCCCTCGCTGCCTGCCTTCAGGCAGCTCCCCCAAAGGGGAAGAGGGGCAGACAGGTAGCTGTGAAGGTGCCAGGCTTTGCGTCCTCTGCAGAAGAATTTCAGAAAACTTGTTGAATTCTGCCTGTCTCCTGGCTGATATGCATTGGGTTTTGCTGTTCATGTGAACCTTGTTGTCTTTTTATTTATGAAGATGCTGAAATGTGCTATGAAAAGTTGGTCTTAATTCCTCCTCCAGCATGCTCTTCTGACTGGTTTTAGGGTAAGGGACCCTTGGAATCCCATTGTGCTGGTAATGAGCAACTCCTATGCAGACAGTTACTCAAGTGAATTCCCTGAAGCTTGCTTTCAGGAACCAGAGCTTAATAGATTTTTTTTGTTCAGATCATGCTGTTAAATTTCTATTGTTTAGAATACAGAAACTCATTTAAATAGGATTTTTGCATAAAAGCCAGGGCAAAAGCCCAGCTATAGAAGAAGCAGACATTTTTGTGTAATTTAAATTGTATGAAGCACCTGTGATCAAAGTGATTTAGGAAACTGTCCTGATGTTAAACACAGGGAAGAGCATTTTCAAACACCCCGGTGAGGAGTGTGTGATGAGGTCTGTGGCTCTTCAGTTTCTGAGTTTCGTTTGGGAGCTTTTAAAATGTTTTCCCAGTCTTTGAGGGTTTAAATGATTTTTTTTTTTAGATCTTTTTACTGCAAAGTGAATAACTCCTTGGTCTGGAAATGTCAGAGTTTCATCAGCATCAGGTGTGCTATGGCAGCCTTGAAAGGGGGAAAACAGGCTCTTAAGAGCTGGTAAGGGTCTGGCTGGCCATGCAAAAGAAAGGGTTATCTTTGGCTGTCAAGAGAAGAAAGTAAGAATTTTCATGTGCTTTCTCCTTGTGCTGATTTTTAGCACTTCGGCAAATATTTGGCATCCCCGAATTTCAGCATTCAGGTCTGTTCGTAAGTGCTGCTGTGACCTCTGTGTCTCTCTCCCCTAGGTTCACAGCCCTGGGAAGAATCTCAGGCGCGTGCTTCGTAATCAGTTCAGTCCCTGTTTTGCACTTCCCTGGAAATTTTACCACTTTATTATTTCAGCAACAGCAAAACTGGGTCCTTGCTTAAAGGAAAATTGACACATGCTCTCCGTCCTTAGTTGAACACTTTGACCTGATCCTCCGAATTACCTGAATATCAACCTGCTACTGGTCGATGCAGCGGCAGCTTTGTGCTAAGAAAATCATGTGAAGGACTCTATCTGCACCGAACTTCAAGTGCGCAGGCAGGCCCCCTGAAACCAATAAGGCTGCGCACGTACATGGAAATCAATCTGTGCGTGTAGGTCAGTGCTGCATCAAGGGCAGAGTGATGTTATTACAGACGAGACATACCTGAGGATGAATCTGCGGCAGTGTAAAAGTTGCCTTGAGACGATCGCTGAAGCGGACTGCCAACTTTTTTGTTCAGTAAACAAGAGTATGTACTGAAGCAATGGGGGTGCACGGAGAAAGAAGGACGTGACTAGAAAAATACAGTAGCTGTAGGGTAAAGAAGGCAGGTGGTTACAGAGAGCAGGGGAGAAGGCGGCACGGAGGGAATTCGCTTGTGTTTATCATATTCCTGGACATTTATTAGAGGGGGTTTTGAGGGGAAGCACACCTGCGTGCGCTGGTCTGGACTGTGCTTCTGCCATGTTGGCCTCGGCTGCGTGCTGTGTGTTTGCTTTTGGGGTGGTGTGTGCTGTCGTGTCTGTGCACATGGACACGCGGCACGCGCTGCCTGCGGGAGACCTGCCCTTCGCACCTCTGCGCCCCTGCCAAGTGTTTGTAGATGCATTTTGAGCAACTTTCTGTGCATGAATGTAAGGAGAAGTTGACTCAGGCTTCATCGCAGGGGAAACTTCTCTGGAATCAGTACCTGCGGGCAGGGAAGGGCTATGGCCAGATACACGTCCCTTTTCCCCCATCCTCTGAGGCCGAGCGCCTGTGTCACTGGGAGAAGCTGAGAGGGGGTTTGCCTCTCTCATCGCACAGCATTTGTGCGTTCATTTTTCTTTTCCATTTCTGCGCCCTGCCGCTTGCTGGCTGCAGTGGCACTAGGTGTACTTACTGGAGCTGACTGGGCAGACATCTTACTGCCATGAGCCCAGGCAGAGCGTGGAGCTGCTTGCCCACCCTTTTCCTAAGGAGAAGCAAAATTAAGCTTTTCTGAGCAATAAAAATCCTCACACTGCTTTCTACCAGGGCAGCCAGAAGCTCGCGTGGCAATATGCATCAGTAGCCTGCTAAGACACGATGAGAGACAGGAAGAAACTGTCCTCACGTGAAAACACGTGGCGTGGAGCCGCGGAAGGCAGGCAGTGGGGCTGCCCTGCGGCCTCCGATGGAGGGATGGCTGGGCTGCAGTTCCCAGCTCTGCTGGCACCGACCCTTATCCCCACGCAGCAGGTCTGCGGTGCACGGCGAAGCAGGGACCCGGGCGCGCACACACAGGCTGTGGCTTTCTGTATCTGGAAGGCAAAGCCAGAGCCTCGCTAACGATACTGAATGGTACTAATTATTTTGTTTGTGTATCCCTCAAAGCTCAGCTCCAGGAGAGGGTATTTTAGGATTTTGTGCTGGTGTAACTAACCTTAGCCACCTGTGAACACAGCCCTCTTTTCTTCTGTGCTGTTAAATATTTATAAAGAATGAAGGCCGGCAGCGGGGGCGAAGCCGCTGGCCTGCTGTGATTTCAGTGATTAAAGACAACATCGTAAAGCAATGCTCAGCGTCAAGTCTTTCTTAAAATTAAGATGATTGTCATCTCCCAGAGTCCAAGGGGAGGGAGTTGTGCTGTGAAATGATGGTTTCTCGGCCTCTGCCTTCCTCCTCTTCCCCCGCCTCAGAAGCTAAAGCGGGGACTGGTGGGGGGGACCTCCTCAGTGGGGTTCACCGGGGATTTCCAGTGCTTCACAGGTGGCTGGTATTTGCTGCAGCCCCATCAGAGGCCATCCTGCTCTGGCGGGGCCCAGGTCCCAAGGAGAGGGGCTGGGGAGGGATGTCCTACAGCGGGGAGCAGGCTCCGGTCTCAGCATGGGGGCTCTCCTTCGCAGCGTTGTTGGGGATGGTTCCTCAGAGGGTTTTGGGGAGAGTTCCGGTGGCTCTGGGAGGCAGGAGGCCAGGTGGGGACCCCGGAGGCTTCGCTACTATCGGCGACCATGACGCCTCGTGTCTGAGGGACGGGGTGCTGCCGTACTGCTGGCCGAGCAGCACCACAGCAGCACGGAGCTATCGGCTGAAATTAAGCAAACAAATAGGAGTAACTGTAATTACACTTCGGGGTTCCCCCTCCTCGAGGCAAGAAGCTGCCCCACACCAGGGGACGATACCCAGCGGGTAACTGGCCAGGAGGTGCCCCAGGCCTACTCTGTGCCAAACCCCCGGACCTGGGCTCCCTCCTGCCAGCGTGCACACCCGAGGTGGTGACCGTGGTGGGGGGCTGCCAAGGGCACGAGGGCCCCTGTCACGCAGCCCGACCCGGTGGTGCCGTGGAGGCCGCCGCGCCTGGGGGACCACCGCGTTGGGGGCAGGAGGGTGGCCGCGGTGGGGCTGCGCAGGAGCGGAGGGGCTCAGGCAGCACCCTCGGGCTGGAGTCCAGGAGGAAGAAAAAAT
>Ga0065711_1029259_pt1 | contig 36915 bp, 11 predicted proteins | sample Hoacrofraction12_FD_59098 | JGI IMG/M metagenome (GOLD analysis project Ga0065711, IMG submission 59098) | Hoatzin crop microbial communities from Cojedes, Venezuela - Epithelial fraction 12 v2 (version 2) | ecosystem: Host-associated > Birds > Digestive system > Esophagus > Crop | place... | reverse complement strand
AAAAAAAAAAAAAAAAAAAAAAAAAATCAAGAAATAATTTCAAGCTTATTTCTTAGATAGAAAACTAAAATCTCAAACAGTTCCTCCTGGGACTAAACTCTATCATTTGCGTTCTGCTAAATGATCATTCCAGAAGACTCTCTGCTGCATTGTCTAGACTAAGAGAAAAGCCATAACAGCTACTATTTTTGGCTCTTACTCATGTAAGTGTTCTTCATCCAGCCAACTAAGGGGATTACTCACATGAATAACAGATTTGAATACCAAATATTTTGAAAAGTAGAGAGTTGTATTGAAATAAATAAAAAAGAAGAGATGAGATCCTGTGTAACAGAATGCAGAATAAGAGATGCAGATAGTCTGCAGCCAAATGGTTTAAACTGCTGTCAAAGGATTTAAATCAAAAATGAGCAATTTAATCCTCAAGTTCACAACAACCATTTAAGAAAACGGTTTTACAGTACCACCATCTAACTCCGCTTTCTACATTTCTTCCACGACTAGAGTATTCTAATACAGGTTCAGCTCTTTCCTGTGACTGACGGCCCTCAGATTTTGTTGTTGAAAACTGGGGCACGTAGCATGCTGTGATGAGACAAGAACTGCTCATGGCCTAAGATGTGGACATTGGCGTTCAAATAATGTTGCAAATATAACTCCATACACAAAATGCTTAACACATTGTTCCTTTATACTGTGGCTGTCTGCCAGAACACGGAAAGCAAAGTCTGTTTTGTTTAACCTTCTGGCATCTTTCTCATCAGATAAAGTGACACATCAAAAGGCCTTTCTCAATAAAACTTCAATCACTAATAGCTATATTAATGTTAGGAAAAGGAGGGAGAAAGGGGAATAAGAGACAGGAATCAGAGTGTGATGTTTCTCCTGTAGGAGGAAGTCATGGAAGCTATACACACTAGAAAGTGTTTGCTTAAAAGGTTGATTGTTTCAGAATCTAATTTTAAAACTCCACACTAATGCATTTCCTTAAGTCAGTACTTAATGTCCTCTAAGCAGGTGGGATGGAAGGTAAGACAGATTAGGTCAGAGGTGGGATGTTAATAAGCAAACACTGTGTGTCAGTTTTGATAGCTGAATCAAGGTCATTTAGCCTAAACATCGACACGTGCTGTAACCAAGCTGCAAGCTCTAAAGAGGCTTCACCTGCCTACCTATGCTGTTTCTTTGTGTTTCCTTTTTTTTTTAAAGACTCACCCTGTTAATTCTGCACTAGCAATGGGGTTTAGAGATGCACACTGTCACTGCACTCCAATGATAATACGTGCGCTATTATTGCACGGTTCATGGACAAAGCTCAGAAGGCAGCAGACATCTTCCAGGTAACAGAGAACAGCCCAAGTCCAGTGAATAAACTGGAGTTCTGTCCAAGCCAAATGAATAAACAGGAGTCCAGCACAATCAAAAATAATCTCATACAAGTTGGTCAAATGCATCTGGAGCATGACTGGTAGGGATGGAAGTCTACAAGGGTTCAGAACGTTAGAGAGGGCTATTTCAGTGGCTGATCAGTATTTTTGGTGAAATCTTGATTTACTTTGATACTTTCGCAGGTATGGCAGCCAAATTGATTCAACATAGTATTAAAGAGTTAAGTACCAGGTGAACCAAAAAACAATATATGTATAAGGCAATGCCACAAGCTTCTTGCAAGTAGGTGACAAATGTTCTTGCTTCCTCACATGACGTATGGTACAATCACTGACAATTAGCCTGAATTTAAAGCAGCCTTGCTTTATTGCCATGCTAGAATAACTTTAGAGTAACATTGTGCTAAGAGAACCAAGATGAACTTTTTGCCCCTAGAGCAAGAGTTATGCTTGCATGGATGGAAAACAGGTGCTAGTGCACCAAGTGGCAATGCTGTGAAAATTCAACAATCCTCGTCCATAGTCTACACTAGACTGAAAGCACAAAAACACTGTTCATCCATCAGCACAATCATCAAATAGGATTTTTTTGTTCCTTCCTAGATGGAAAGCAAATGCAAAGCCTTACAACCATATTCATTACATACATGAGAAGGGGGGTGTGGGGAAGAAGGCTACACTAGAAGCACAGATTCTTAAAGAAAACATGGGTTTGTCCTTTAAAATTCCTTTCAGAAAATTAAACTTATTCATGTAGTCTGATCAAGAGCATAAAGGTAACCTTGATAAGACATAATAATTTCTCAACATTTTATTCCTATTGAGACACAGAGATTTCTGTTCATTCACAGTGTGTTGCACATAGCTGGTGGAACCATCATTAATTACAGCTTTGGGACATGGTCTGCAGCCTGCATTCACTGCAATACAGAAGCAGTTTCTAAAAGGAAAGACAGCCTTAAAACCTTGACATAACTCCACAGTCCTTCAAAATAATCTTAGATTTGCTGTTAGAGGCAGCACTAAACTAGAAAGCTAATGACTTTTTACTTCATCAGTGGACCGCCCCGTACTCCTAAGTCACATGGAAGCAGTGATGCCCAGGCTTGTACAGGCAGGATCAAAGGGGCAGTGCACCAGAAGTAATGGAGCCTTTCCACATTATCAGAGCTGCAGTTTATTTTCAAGCCAGGCCTTTTGTTTTTCTTCTTTTCTCCTATGTTTTCTCAGCTTTTATGCTGACACAGACAGCACAGTGACCAGTCTCAGGGGTCAGTTTATACAGGCTAATTCGCTTACTAGCTGAAAGCACAGTTTCCATCTGCAGGACCCAACTGGACAACAACTTTTTCTGCAGTTTCCCTCATCGTAGATGTTACTAACCCAGAAGTACTACCAACTTTTTCTTTCAGAAGGACATATATTTTCTCCTACTGCTGTTTTTATGTAATAAAGGCTTTATAAGCTTCAGAATAAAGCGTCCTAGACTTCAGTTTCTTCTCTGCATGAAAAGGCTAAATAGCCTTCTGTAATAAAGCCATAGGACTATGGTCAGTAGAATGAAATTATACTGGTTTGTATTGCCAAAGACTTAGTTAATAACATAATTACTTGTCAAGCACTTATATTTAATGTTTTTATTTCAAGCAGAAATTAGCATTCAAATCTTTTTACAACTGCTTGTTCCTAAGCTGAAAAATATGAGTAAAAAACACCTCAGTTAATAAAACTGACATTGGTAAGAACCAGGTATGCATATAAAAGCAAGAGAATAATTTTCTTCTTTTACACTTGTCTCAATGACTAGCAATTCAGCTCTGAAAGCAGTGTTTGCTAATTGACTGCTACTGCACAACCAGCAGCAGACTTGCAGTAAGGTGTACTATGGGCACATGGCAACAACAGTTTGGGGGGGACATTGTCTGTCTCCCACTCCCCGGCCTTGGCAGTAGGGATCTGGAAGGAGGAAAACTGACAATCAGACACAGGACCTCCCTCCCAGGCTTCAGTGTTCTCACAGCCTGGCAATCTGCCTCCAAGAGTGGCTTGCCATCGCAGCCCTGCGGCTCAGACACAGTCGAACCGCCTCGCGACACAGAGAAGGAAAGCAAGAGGAACAATGACACGTTTGTCCTGACGGTTGACTCCGATGGCACTTTGCACAAGCAATGTCTGTTTGCAGGGCGAGTTGTTAGCACACCTGTTATACCTTTGCAGCAATTCCAAACAGAGATTACACACTGAACTGGAGAAGCTGCTCCACTGTCCAGTTCAAACCCTGCAGGTTAATGAAACTGAGATGATGAACTTCAATGGATGGCCTCCCTTATAACTAAATTATATTAATAGTGCAATAGTGTAATTTACAGATGAAGAATAAAATAATAATTTGACAAGACCCCACTGAATTTAAACAAAACCATATATATTTGGTTGGTTATTAAACAGAGTTGTGTGCCATGCTGTTTCATTTTTTACTTGTGGATTGCACTGTTAATATAATTTATTTACCATCATTTCAAAAGTGTACTTGGGAGTTTTCAAACAGAAGAGACGCAGTTCTATTTTGACCTTTCTCCACTAGCTGAATACTTGTAGTAAAGCAATTCTATGTAGGTCTCAATAAATTTGTTGCCTAATCCATCATAAAATTATGCATATACTATAAATAATCCTACCAAAAGCAGATGTTCAGTATTTTCATTCTGATTTACTCTTTGCATTACATATGGCCGTATTTCCTACCAGCTTGTGGACAAGGTATCTTTTATAAAAGCAACAGTTACAACAAGCACTTTTTAAAAAATTTATTTACTCCTGTAGCATCCTAACTTTTTTTCAGAGAATTGAAGTTCTCTTCTTCATGGACCAACAGACAAAAAAAAGAACTTTTTTCATTTACCTAAGGGGATTTCAAGACGACAGGCAAAATTTCCCACCAGTTCTGCTGTTAAATGTAACTGTCCACAATGATGTTCTCAGATTGAAAGTTAGTGGTCTTGCAATGGAAAGAAATATTTTGATCTGTGGACAATTAACAAACTCAGTAGACCAGGAAAAAAGTGCAGACCTAGTTTGTTAAAAAACAAAACAAAACCCAACCAAACCCAGAAACCAATTCAGCTGCATCCATTGCTTTGACAGCTATATAATTACATGGGCCATAAATTACTTTCAGTAATCACCTAGTTTATAATTTCACTCCCTGTAAATTAGTAGTGTAATGGAATGAGATTTTGTAATTGCTAGACACACAATGAGTACTCACTAGAGAGTACAGCATAGAAAATCTCCCACCAGATTTGCTACTGACCACCCATTGGGCTTGCGATCAACAGATACAGAAGTGTGAGTCAGTGGAGGTCCAGGATGCCACTGCACATCCATCTCCATGAAAACCAAGGACCACAAGAACTGCCAAAACTAAAAAGCCACATGCAGAATAGAATAGCAGTTACTGCTGTCATTACTACAGTTCCTGATGCACTTTGCTGTTTCTGCTTCTCATTAAGAAATTATTTTTAGATCTTGGACAAACCGTGTGGATGAGGACTTGGTAGAAAGGTTTCTTTTGCCTCCATCTATCAGAAAGTGCAGGGAAGACACCTTACAGACTGAGGTTATGAATTTTTACAACTGCAATTTCCCAGTTCCCAGTTTATGCCCAAGATACAGACACTTCAGTGTTTTGTTAAGCTCCCGTAATATTGGCATGCTACGCTTGTGTAGTATCAGACTGCTCCTGAGGAGTTTTAAAGAGCTTTCCCATCTCTAATAAACTATCTTCAAACATAATGGTTGATAATTACAGCTCCTTTACATCAGTAACACTTAGCTACATTTCTCACATTCCACAAAGGAAAACAAAGAAGCAAAGCAACAGAAGTGTAAACAGTTTTTATTTTCTAGCCTACTACAGCAGAGAAATTTCAAAAATGTAATGCAGGTCTGTCTGCTCTGTAACAGGGCTGTGCTGCTGCGAAATCCAAATGAACTGCAGCTGTTACTAACTTGGAGCTAGAGGTCCTAATTACCTATCCAAATTCAAACCGGTTATGCAGCACCCTCTGTATATTAATCACTGTCCAACTAAAACGAATCCTGGCAACAGAGATGATACAGCAGCAAAAAAAAGGGGGGTTCTGAAGGTTAATGCGCACAGCTGTCATAGGCTGACAAAGAGGAAAAAAGGCTAGACGTGGGATTGTGCAAGTTGCTATATTCCACAGCCTGCAAGATGATGTGCTTTCAGAGCTCTTTTCTTCCAGAGATACTGGCATTGTTCCAAAAAACTAGACTATTCCAAATGGAGGGGACTAAGTTGTCATAAAAATTTCTGTTCATTGGCAGGGACTGTTTGTGTTAAATATCCTGACGCACTGTTTTCTTTCGGATGTCTCAGCTTCCATTTCTCCACATCGAGTTTAGCAGTCTGAATTCAGATCAATAGCAGCAGTGAATGGGAAATGCTTGTAGCGCTGAGTTGCAGGATGCTACTCCTGGGAAGGAAAACAAGGACTCTGTACTAATGGGCACTATCTAAATACACAGACCAGCAAATTAAATAGTCTATACACATAACCATCTCAGAAAGTCTTTGCTTCATGAGCCATGGTATTGTTTCCCAGACTATAGCTACTTGAAACCACAAACAAAAAATGCTCCTTAAAGCTCTATTTAATACATAGGTAGAGAACAGATAACCATTTGGGAGATGTTCTCCAAACCCATATCCAAATGAGTTTCATACCTCTCATGCTTGTTACCTTCATTTGCATCTCAGAGCTTTACTCTGGTTCTCCTGCATGGCCAGAAGAAAGATAAGATGGCACATTATGAACATCAGTAGGGAGGGCTGAAACCAGGCATTCACTGGTATACCAAGGAGGTTTCAGTGTTCAGTAATGAAGCAATAATCATCAAGGTAGATTAATGATTGTCTGAGAGAGTTCATCGCCTTGGGCCATTAACCCTCATGTGGTTATTAATTTTGCAAAAGACATCCTGTGCTGCTGAGGTCATTACTGCTGTTATTAGCTAATGAAAGATAAAACATCTGAAGTTCCCTCTCTCATACATTTAGATATTCACACACCCATTTCTGTATTGTACTTGTGCCTGATTAAATTGGTCATTTAAAAAGTAAACGGGGTAAGTGTATGGGGAGGTCAGAGTACCCATAAGCAGGGTAAATTATCACAGACTGAGCTCTGTTCTGCCAGTAAGGCTGTTTCTGCTGTCCCAGGCTGTGACTTAGTGGAACAGAAGAAATGAATAGCAATATAATCCGCTGGGTTTTTTTTTTCCTGCTGTAGGCAAAGCTTTAGCCTATCCTACCACAAAGTTAAGCTTCAAAGGCAGCTAGAAGTGTCTCATGTGAAGCTGCTTTGTGATAGCAACAGCCTGCAATTTCTATTGCTACACTATTGTTGGTAACAGGTTACGCAGAAGCAAAGTTGCAGGAAAAGCCAGTGTAAGTGGGGATCCTCTGAGACATCATTAACCAGTTAGTGAATAGTCCCACTCCTTCCATCTCCATGCTTACTGTATTAAGATGCTGTTCCAAACCAGCTCAAGTCAATGCAAGTTTGGTCCCACCTTCTCTCCACGTCCCCAAGCATGTATTCCCACTGGCAAGGTGTGTATGATGGGATGGTCAGGGGTTGCTTTAGCTAAATGCTAATCTCCCTCCTTTGTGGGGTTATTATTTTGTCTCAGCGAGCTCCCTGAAGTAGCTTACCACATGCTCACCAGTGCCAGAATGCAGGGGGGCAGAGCTGAGCGTGCCCCCAGCATGACTCGGAGCAGGAACAGAGCAGCTGTAATTTAGATGACTTAAGCTGCAAGAGAACTTCACCCATAGACTGCTGTCAATGAGTCAAAGGAAAACTTGTAGATGGTGAAAATTTGGTCAAACTTTTCTGCTGTGGAAGGACACAACCCCAAACTGCTGGTAATATAGTTTGATTCGTTATTTCAGCTCAAGACTTCTTTTGCAAAGTTATTTACAGTGTTATTAAGTGCAAAGACCCATATTGAGGTATGGCATTGTACAAACCTTGCAACAAAGGAACAGTTCTTGTCTCTGAAAGCTCATAGTCCAAGCTAATAATGCATAATAAAGAGCAGGGACAAACAGGAAGAATGACATATTGCAAATTTGTTCTCCACGATGGGCTGGACCCAAGGAGGTATTATCAGAGAGCTAACCTTGAATAAAAACAAGGTACAGAGCCATCTTGCATGAAGCCATCTTGTGGCTTCTCACTGTTCTTAATTTTCCATTTGCTTTCATTTCTGCTTCAGCCTTCAGTGTATAGGTCACCTTTATGCTTTCTCAGCACAAGCAAATAGTCTGCTGTGACTGGCACGTTTCTGGATAGAAATGGTTCTGAAAAACTGTGTGTAAAACCTCAAGGGGCTCCTATTGAAACTTAATTACTGGAATAAAAATGATTGTTTGGGTGCCTAGGAAAAAACAGAAGACTGAAACGTTCAAAAGAAGAGAATAAAATGCAATACTTAAGTTTCAAGTCAGTTTTTTACTGAAAGGTCATCAAACAGATAATAAAGTTGTCTAGATGACTTGCATATATTTATCTTAAAATCAAAGGGGAAAAGAAAATTTAGAGGCTTCCTTCTTTCGCAAATACTGATCTTACTGCTTGCTACTTTGTTAGAAAACTAAAGCTCGTTAAAGTTTTTAAAGCAACAATTCAGAAAACCTGTAGCACAAATATGTAAGCTGTTCTGCAGTACATTTCCATAGAATTTAAAAGGCCCGGCAATTTTTTTTTCAATGTGACCTTAGATATCTGTTTCACATACAGATCATAATGACAAATATTTTATATACAGACTCATATGAAAACTCGTTGCATAACAAAGACTGTACATATAACTATGAATTTAATAATAATAATATTTAATAGAAATGTAACGCTACTCTCAACAAGCCTGGGGAGATGATAACGTGCTCAGACTGGCAGAAAGCACAAAGCTGTTTAGGAACAAAGGCCTACAGAAACCGAAGGGCTAGGAACAAAATCAGCGGCATTTATAGTTCATTCTGGTATGAATGGCAGAGATGAGCCAAGGCATGGGGGGAACTAGCACATGTAACCAAGATGCCTTGATTCACCAAGCCATCAAGGGCATTTATATTTGTATTCACCCCCAACTCGAGTGAAATGCAAGTATGGCTAGTCTAGAAGAAAAGGTATTCAGTCCTCTGGAAAGTAAAATGACTCTGCTCTTCCAACCTGCAAGCTGGGTGTTCACGAAGAGGCTGTGGCAGAGAATTCTAGATGAGAGATACAAGAACAGGCTGGAAGAAATATTGTCAAGTGTAAACCAGGATTGTATTTTATGCTGAATTTACTTGTGATCTTTTGTTTCCAACCTTGCCCACAAAACCTTGACCTCTGGTCTTGTTAAATCTTTGCTTTGTTTACTATTAAACCTGCCTAGTGTTCAGGGACAAGGTGAATCAAGATAAAAACTGAAAAGTTTAGGAAACTCTCTTCTCGGAGATGGTGAATCAGGGTAATGCAGAATTCGTAGCCAAGCCTGAGACACTCAAACCTTGAGCATGTTTGGGGAACCCAAGGTTGAGGTTACCTTTCCATCTATGTAACACCAGAATGAGTAATTATATTTGTCACGTTTTCCTACTGGCAGGCAAAACTCAGCATCCTCTTTATATAACCAAGCCATAGAGTTTCACCTCAAAACTCCAGATGAAGCAAAAACATCACGGAGAGAAAACAAAAGCTTTCTGCAGGGCCTAAAAGAGAAACCAGAGGAACAGCTGTAAGAGAAAGACTCGGCTCAAATTCTGATTTCTGTTTTGAGAGACAGTTTCTCTGAAGATGACTATTAGTTGGTAAGCAAGCACCTAAAGGACGGTACAACGCTTTCTATTAACCACCACTTAACTGTTAGCTAAAAGAGTCAGAATTGCCATGCTCAGAAACACGGTAAGTAAGCGTCTCCGGTACAGAACATGTTCAAAGGTACACGTTACCTACACCACGCTTTTAGAAGTTAAAAAATGGTTGATGCTACTGGTAACAAATCAAGTTATATTGTCACAGCGTACATTTTAGGTGACAGACTATATAAAGACAAGATACATACGTATAATATAATGATCTTTTTAACGACAGCAGAAATGAGACAGAAAATGTTCACCCACTAACAGACAGTTAAATAAGAGACCTATCTATTTGCAAGCCAGTATTGATCCAAATTTCTTTAAGTCAGCGAGACAGTTCATCATACTCAAGGAGCATTAGTAGGGATGTTTCAGCTGTCGGTTTAGATGAGGAATAACCAAGGCCCCAAACTGAAATATTCTTGAAGTTCTCACACTTTGGGTATGATTTACACAGTTTATTTTTATTCCTAACAGCACATTAAGTCAATTTCCATATCGGATTTTTCTACCCAATCAGCATTTTTTCTCTTTAATTTCATTTAAATTGATTCAACAAGACCAATTAAATACATCAACAAATTTTTTTATTAAAAATGTGATACTCTCGGATAAATCTGATCAGGAATCATTTGCCTTCCATAGTAAAAATATTTCAAATAAAACCCTACATTTTTACTGGGGAATTTCATACATGAAAACCCATAAAGATAAAGCTGAAAATTGGAATTATTTTATTTTTAACATTCCCTACATCCCATAGATTTTCTTCATTTCTCTTGCCACATTTTCCAGAGAAATGTTATTTGAAATAGAAAGATATTTTACAAGGTCAACATTTAAAATCAGCTCAGCTCAAGGAGGCTTTTATAAATATATTTCAGCAGTGAGAGGAACTCAAAACTTGTTTTCAAACTACTCTATGAATGCTCCCACTACACAGTGTGCACATCCTATCACGTGTATTTAGTGAATCCTCAGCAGCTGCCTAAAGATAGGAACAGGGTTTTGTAATCAAACAACTGCTTCCATTTGAGACAGCAACAATAAATCTTGATAAAAATTTAGTCTTGGAAAGGAGTTACAAACAGATGATAATGGAGAAACTAGCTTTTTATCTAAACCTTGTCATAAAAGAAACCTTGCTCTGACCATCACTGCCAATTTCTCAATATACAGCATCAGGAAGTTAAGCAGAGAGGCCTCTGCACAGCTATTCAACATCAATATCTTTAATCACAACCTGAAAACTCTATTTTGAAAGCAGGTGCCAGTTGCATGCCTCTACCTGTGTGCTCTGTCCAGCAATTTTCGCAGTGTTTAATTAAAGTTTCTATCATTTTGAAAACCAGGACTATTTCAGGCATCTGTCGTTAATCTGCACCTATTCATTACTTTTTCAGAGTAGACTGCAGCTTTTAGAAGAAGCTGGGGAAGACCCAATACCACTCTATCATTATAGCTACTGACTTTGACAATAAATACATACAAAATTAGAACAATCATTTGTTTAACAGCATAAACTAGCACAGGAAGGAACATAAGGAAACATTCTGAAAAACACTAACTTTTTGAAGGGTCTGATTCCAAAATTCCTTCTCCTAGAGTGCCATCCTAGACTGCTTGGAAAATAAAGTGGCTTTAAAAGAAAGCTAATTGTAGCAGCTTAAGGAAGTGGAAGGGCTGTTGTCTAACATAACAATGCTATAAGTCAATCACTGTAAAGAATCAGCAGCTAGATAATGTCTGCTTTACTCATGCAGCTGTACTGAAGTACAAGGGCGAGGACAAAATTAATGGAATCTAGTCAGTAGAACCCAAAAGGCAAGAAAATGAAGGTTTTGAAGACATTACATCCAAGGTCCGAAACGCACCTGCTCATATGGCTGCATATAACCACACACACTCATACTTTCCCATCTCTTCCTTCAACCCTTAACTCTGCCCTCTGCCCTGTCACAGAACTACGTTTGTGTAAGACCCTTGCTTCTGATCACTACGCTCTAGAGAACAGTAAGCGGTCAGAAATGATGGCAAGCAGTGAGCATAAACATCATATCATCCTCCACATTATCAGCAGATAGTGAACTATCCCTGCTCTGCAGACATCCTCACCCCCAGATTACAAACCAGGCACTGCTCTAATTAACAGCACTGTTTCCAAACAGGCCTTTTTGCCAGGAGCACGTTCACAACCCAAGCTCTTTGGGCCAAAGTGAATTGCACAAGCAGCCAGGACAGCAAGCTACCAGCTCTGTCTGGACCTGGAACTGTTGCAGCCTGCAAGTCCAGGGTCAAAGTTAAGTTTATGGTAGATGATGCCACTTTCCAGCCAAGGTGGCATGGAAATGGTGCTGTCTGGGATTTGCTTTCTCCTCAGTTACGTTCCTGTGTCATTAATTCTGCCTGGATGAGGAGGGCATCCCAGCAGGGTTAGGGGAGTTTATGTCATTACCTTAACAGATCCCCAATGGAAGAGTACAGGAAGAAACTGATACTGGATTTTACCATCTGTCCTTCTTCCTATCTGTATTTTGTGGTTTTACTGCCAGTGTTGTCTCTGGGACAGTGAAGAGAAGGAATTGTATTCTCTCCTCCCTACTTATCCACACCGCCAGCTCAGCTGTTCAGGTTGGCACAGGGATGAAAACCGGTCACACTATGGCACTTTGTTTGCAAGAGGAGATACAAGCACACAGCACCTGTTTGTGCCAGTGTATCCAGACCCACATCTGATCAGCCAACAACATGAGGCGTAACTGGGGCTACACTGTAAACACAACGGTCTCCACGTGAAAAAGGCCCACAGCTCTCCATCACCCAGCAAAGCCTCAGCTAAGAGCTCGCACAGCCACAGCACAAGCTGTTCTGCGGGACACTAGGATGCACAAAACATGCCACAGGATTAATGATAAAATGAATTTGCTTAGCCATTTTCTACTGATTTTATAGCATAGGCACTGATATTGGCTGTTTAACACACACAAATATTGAGCAGCAGTAGTACATTCTGTTCATTTTATATAGGTGTGCACTTGCAAGTTTTGCTTATCAGGAGACTTTAGATATCAGTAGAGTGAACTGCTTTGCTGTTCTGAGAAGATCTGGTCAAAGCTCATCTAAGGTAACAATCACAATTGGAATTCATGTTAAGGTTAAGACAACATATTAAACAGCACAGCAGTGCCCACCTGGGAAGCTTCTGAAGATCAGAAATGCAAGATCCTTAATGCTTTGTGGTTCTCTGTTCTGTATACTTCCACACTCTAATAGTTAAATAAATAATTACCTTCCCCACTCCTCTCCCCCCCCAAAACAGTACCATATTCATTTATTTCGTTGCACTGATAAGGAGATAAGTGCTCTCTTCACCCTCTCCCCAGGTTTCTTTGGGGCTTCTGATAACGCATTTGCTCCAGTGAAGAAACAAATGCCTCTTGAGAATGCTGAGAGCCCTCGACTTCAGTTAAAGTCAAGAACCTTGCAGAAGGCAGCCTAGACTGATTCAGAGCAAGATATCACACTTATAAATAGGCAGTTTGTTATTCTTCTTTCCCTGTCGCTTTTTCTTAAGTTATATATTTTTATACATATATAATCCTTATACTTGCTGAAGCACCAAAACAGTACGTGCAGCTTCTTGAGGCTGAAGCTATTGGTAAAAGGAGAAGATTGTCCAACAGCTGCCGTGCTTTAGCTGTGCATCAGGTCCACTACCTGAGGCTCTACTACATGTGGTCACCAGAACTACTATTGTAATCAACAGCCTGCATAGGGGAATATTCATACCATTACCTAGTGACTGGAGACTGGGTTTTCCAGCAGCACTGATTTCAAAGCAAATCATGCCATGGGACTTTTGGAATTTACTGGTCAGCTTTGCAGTGAGATGCAGTTTTGGATCTCAGGTCAGAAAATTGCAGATTTTTTTTAAGCAGATCATATTTTCAGACTAAAGGTCTAGAAAGAAAAAAAACCCCAACAACTCCTATTTGTCCTACCACTCTAAGGGCAGCAGTAAAAGGCACTTTTTACACTTCTTTTCAGTTCTTAAACTTCCCTTCTTCTCACTCAGACCTAAAGTTTAGTGGAAAGAGGTGAATTTACTGGCCCTTTCATCTCCCAGCTCTGTCTCCCAGCTTCATGTCAGGTTGAAAATAAACTCTTAATGAGATAATTTTAAATAAGCAGAATTATCATACTTGCATTGCTTTCAAATTATTTTACAGAGAATATATAAAGAAAAAAACTCAGAAACATCAACAAAAAATACAAAGCAGCTATCAAAGGGGGAAAAGAGAAAGGCAGGGATTAATTTTTACTACCAGAGAGTAAATTCTGATAGTGAATCAAATACATTACAGCAATTTTTTTTTTCAAAATACAATTCCTTTTCATAGTGTCGTCACCCAAAAATTTAATTAACATAAAAGGTTGGGAATACAGCTTTAAATAAGGACAATTTCCCGTAATAATCTTTGAAACAAAGATGTATTTCTGCTTTAATCCTGGATAGACGATCTGGTTTTAATTTCCATAGAAATGAGGTTCCCTTCCTCGTCGCAGAGCTGCCTGTAAGTACGTAGTAATCCAGACCTGAGAGAAAGGACTCAAGTTTAACGAAAATTTAAACAGACTATAAAGAAAATAAATTATTCGCATTATCTGTCAATAAACATCTTGGATTGTTCTTCCTCCTTCCCTCACTCCTCTGCCATTGTTTGCAAACGTCTCAAGGCATTGACCTGCCACAACAGCAACGGCTGTTGAGAAACTGCCTTACCTGCACAGCGCAGGGAATCAAGAATCTTTCCGCATCTATTTGTACCGTTGGTGTTCACAAACAAGGATACCTTGGCCCTCTGAATTCCTGTGCCTTGTTGCTCCCTACAAGACAGCTAAACCTTTCTCATGGGACCAGGCTGATCTACCATATAGTGAGTGCTATGAAGCTATTTCTCTCGGATGTGGATTATAACTTACAACATCCCTGCTGCAGAGCTAGAACTTAATTTCAATGGAGTTGGGGTTAGAACATACACCCAGGAATAAAATATACACAGACTTGTATGTGTGCTGTAATAGACTTGAAGACATTCGCTTCTTGCTATTAACTGACATTTCAGAAATTCAGGCTTAGCAATTTAAATCAAACTTTGGAAATAATTCTTTATTAATTCACTGTCTTCATTAACACAGTGGTAATTAAAAACTGAAATTTACGCTAGTTTCTCTTGAGGATTTGGGGTTTATTTTTTGTTTTCCTACACTTGAATAACCAAGTTCGTTTTGGGCTTCCTGCATGACTTCAGCAATGCTGGGAAAGCATCCAGCCCTGAATGAGGACCTCAGCAGTTGGTAGACAGCCCTGCTGAAGGGCTTCATTCCAAGACCAGAGAGTTTCTTTTACTTCTCGGGGCTTTCCAATGGAGTAGAAGTAAATGAGTACATTAAAGATCTCTTCCTTTCTAGTAATCTGACAATAAAAGCAGAGAAACCAGCTAAATTGAACGCAATTTCATTTGGTTTTGATGTTTTATTTATTTTGGTTGGATTTGTTTAAAAGGCTTTTTGAAGACTGAAATGTTGTTGTTAACAGTAAAATCTTCAATTGAAAACTTATTTCCCACCACTCCCCGATAACCCTTCTACTGTTGATGACTAATACTCTAACATGCAAAAGGTTTCATCTTGAAAAAACACCATGACAACAGTGCACCGAAGAATATGCTTGACGTAAGTGCAGGAATACTCCATTAATATCACATTTCAAGTGCAATGAATACCTCAGTTTCACACTGTTTGAGACCTTGATGGTTGCAACCTAGCAGGACGGAATCCGAAGCTGCTGACACTGCCCTTCCCCAGGGCATGAGAAGAAACTGTTGTTTTATTGTTTGCTTTTAAATGTACAGATCTGAAGCTGGGGCTAATTAAACAGAAGCTCAGAAGACCTTGAGACTTAAATTTTAATAAAGGCTAAAAGGGAAAGTTCCTTTGGGAGTTTTGTTGACAAACTGCTTAATTATTGGTTTCCAAAACTACTTTAGAACTCAAGATAACAATTTTAAAACCCTTTAAAGAACTGAACGTCTTATGAAATCAGTAGGATTTTCAAGATTATTTAATGCCAGAATCTGTGTAGAAGTAAATGAAAGTTTTATGCATAGGAACTTTTGAAAATTATGACAAATAATGTTTACATTAAGGCACTAAAAGCTTCCAAAAATCTAGTTCTTTGTAGCCAGTTATTTCTAAATGTCTATTGACAAGAATTTAATGAAGAAAAAAGGAATCAAACACAAATGTTCCAAGATCAAGGATTTTTACCATAAAACCTGTGTCCTCTCTCTGCTGTAGTGAAACACACAGATAAACCTCAGGGCAAAATTTTAAGATCTATTACCACCATTTTTCACTGGTATCCAGAAAGGCACTGCTTTCAGGGCTCTCCTCCTTCAGCCTTCATTTTGATCACTGCTGTAATTTCTTGATCAAGACACATACAGCTGAATGAACAGAATTATTAACAGAAGGCAAAGAACTAGAATTATGGGGTTACTTCAGTCTTATTTTTCCAGGTGTGAAGTAGTCCTGCTCCTTCATTTTAATTATGTAACACTGATATCAGAGATGTTCCAAAACAGAGGATTTTATGACGTAATGAGGTCTGACAGCAAAAGAACCCTTTAGAGCTTCAACAGACCACGCTAGCATTGGTGATGACTGAACACCAAGAATGCTTACAACTATCTTCCACCTACACCATTAACTTTTCAATTCTTATAATATTTAATTAATTATTAATTAACTATTAACATATAACTAAAGTTACAGTATACTCGGGAATGAAGTAGTATTTGAGCAAGCTGACCTGAGGACAGCCTATTACGACAAGGAATACTGAACAAAAATTACTCAAACCTGCATGTTTCATGTGTATGTATAATAGAAAAGTTAGGCTGTTCATAAACTGGAAAAAACCCTTTAGTTTTGCTACAGAGTTGACCAGTTGGGTTAAATATGGACTGCAGCATTTTACATGAGACTAATTTCCGTACAAGAGATAATTTTAATTTTTAATTATTTCTAATGTTGGCTGAGGGTGACAATGAGTTCAGAGAAGTAAATTCTATCCTTAACGCACTGTAGGAAGAAATGTTACAGCTCTCGTTGCATTTGAACCTTTTGATGAACAAGGAAGCTACTAGACAATAAAGCTAGAGTACTTTAAAAACGAGACAAATTAATATTTCATTACTCTGGAATACCCTTGTGCTTAGTTAGATGACCATATTCACTGGAATAGGAGGTAACTTTATTGCTATCTAACAGTAGACTACAATCTTTAAAAAAATGGATTGAAAACTCTTAACATTCAACAGCCTCCCTGTAATCAGGCACGGTACTTTGCTCTCAGCATGCCCTAGCACTTAACAAAGCTAGCATCGGAAAAACAGCTGACAAGCCCTACTGAAATCTAACAAGACTTTTTCATCTGAAATAGATGTTCTTCCAAACACAGATTTAGGATACCGTGTTGAAGTAAGTAGCCCAATAGTACCAAATGCTTTCTATGTTAGTCCATCAAAATATTACAAAAGGGTCACCCACTACGTATTAGATGATTAAACTTCTGGGTGTCCTGCCAAGAAAATACATGCTTGTGCAGCGAGTTGTCATTTCAAGGAGTAGTTTCTCAGAACATTGAACTTTCTGCATGGAGTTTCATAACAGAAGAAAATTAGATGGGACCAACTGAGAAGAAATACTATCAGATTCAGAAAAAAAAGAAAAATAATTTCCTATCTAATAAACCAGTAATAACACCTGCACGTTCTGGCGGTCTTGCATGCTTCATAAGAACTGCGACGTCTTGAATTTGCTTCTCAGAAATGTGAGACTGCCCACTTTTTCATCTCCTTGCCAAGCTTCCTTCTTATCAGCAAGGAGTTGTTTGTCAACCTGAACATTCTATTTTTTTTCATTTCTTTTTTTACCTTCCTCTGCAGCATTTACCAATATTCTCATTGCATCACCTCTACAGATGGTACACTCACAATGCCTCTTCTCTCCATAGCATTACTACCAACTTTCAGAAACACTGTGATCCAGAGGTAATTTATGATAAACCATCTGAGACCAAAAGCAAATAAAAATTATAGGCTTTCCCATTTCATTTGATTTCCAATATCCAGCAATATTTCTTCTCTGTCTTTATAACACCATTCCACCAAATTACTTGCATCTTAACTTCTTTTCTGATAGGTACTTTGTTAGTCTTTATCTTATCGTGTGTTACTTCCACCATACCACCTTGAGGTTGTAATCGAGCTCAGGCTCATAACTGTATTTGAACTGTCCAGTCAAAGAAACAAACAAAAAAAAAGTCTCTGCACTATGGCAATTGTAACTATGGATGATGTAACTCAGGAAAATATAACTCTCTCTTCTCAGAAATGGAAAACCAAAGGAAATTTGCAACAGAACACCATAAAATAGAAGCAGTAGCCAGAGCCCCGGGGAACGCCTTAAAATCATTTTTCTTACTGTACTAAATAGCGGTTTTGGATATAATCTTTCAACCCCATGTCTTTCAGAGAAAAAAAAAGAAATATTGTCAGATATCTTCAGTGGTTTTTTTCCAACTTCAAAAAATATTTGTTCAGTTATATCAAATAAAAAAAAACCCACAAGACTGGTGCATACCATGCCATACTGGTATCTCTACTGGCCAATATAACAGTGAAGCAAAAGCGCTCCCTCAGAGCAGAGGTTAATATCTGCTCTTCGTGTTGATTTTGCAGAAGCTGAAAGTCAGGAGCAAATGTATTACCAGGCTAACCTTCTTCCTCAATTTGTCAGTCACACCCTTTATCAAACAGCTTATTGAATAGCAATCCAAACATAATGAGGTAGTGATTAACAAAACATAGAGCTCCCGTAGCAAAGCACAGAGTAAAACTATTGCATCTCAATTACAGAGCACAGGCAAACAGCAGCCTAGTCATTAAGTAGGGCCCCCACTCTGCATGACTAATATTAATGTAATATTAGACTAGCAGGTGCTGCTTTGCTCTGTTAAACCTTCAGCAAATTCAATTTAGTACAGAAAATAAACAGAAATCACATTTGTTCCCCTCAACAAATATTTGCATATTTCCCTTACTAAATCTGGAGTTTACAGACCTATCTGGGAAAAGACACACAGACAATCAAGAGTGTGTTGTTTTTCAGGTCATTTGGACATAAATTTAGTGGAACAAACCCCCTGTATATAATGACACGCACAGTGATCTACTGTGGGTTCTTTTGTCATGACTTCTGCATCAAGTTTTATATGAGGGTGAAAGTTCTGTCTGGTACATTAACCACAGACATTTCCCCTTAACAATAAGCATGGGGTTTTAATTCAATTATTTCTTCCTTGAACTAAAATTCTGGGGCAGATCTCCATCTGGCACTATTTGGCAGAATTCCCTACTTATCCCTTCACATGTGAGAAGCTGGATGTCTGCATTTGCTTTGAGGGACAAAAGGGAATTCTCATGCAGGCTACGTGAGTTCCCCACTGCTTTTACGCAATTCTCTTATGTGAATTCTCCCACTAATTTTATTCTGATTATATATTTCATTTCCTGTTTCAAGGTCTACATCTGTGAACATTAATACATCCCAATAGCTCACTCACTCCATTAATCAAGTGCTAAAATTGCACTGGTTAATTTATGCCAATATTTATCCAGTAATTATATACAGTTCTTGCATCATAAAATTTTACCTGTCCTAAGAAGAATTTTTTTTGAAAATAGATGGAAGAACTCAGGGTTTATCACTGAGACTGAGCCTTCTCCTGAAGAAAGCACAACACAGTAAGGGTCCATCAGAAAGGGTCCCCATTTTTGAATCAATATCAGTGCAACCGATGTTTGCATGTGGCCAAAGCAGGATCGGTGTTTGCCCCCCACACCAGTCATTAAGGTTCCTTCAGAAAACCACAGCTGTACCTTCAGTCCCCCCTAGTTTTGGGGAGGTACAGATTCACATTTGAATTCCACAATTTAGACACCGGTCAATGGCAACCTGTTTTTGCTGATTTCTACCCCACCTGCCTTGCAAATAAGACACAGAAGCAACAACTGCAGAAAGAGAAGAAACTGGATGGTAAATCACCAAATATCAGCTCACTCGCATAGGTGCCTCTTTGTTTACACAGACTTATTTACAAACTTGCAAGAAATACCATAAGAAATAGCTACTTTAATGAAGAATATACCAAAGTATTATCACATTTATGTGTAGAAAATCGTTATTGAAATTAGAAACATTTTGCAGTACTTTAAAGGTTACCAAAGAAGAAGATGCAACAGGTAGCACTGTGTGAACCTATTGCTCAAAGACAGCAATTCCAATATCCATGTGTCATTTAGAACAAATCCTGACAGCAATGTTCTGAGCCTGTTCAAATCACTGCTTTTTCAAGTCACCTGACAATATTAATTAAAAAAAGAAATCAACCTTACAACCTGACGTAGTGTAAATCAGGACATTTTCTTCCTTACCTTGATATACCTAGATCTGGAGAATAGTTCTCCACAGATTTTAACTTTAATTAATGGCTCTCCTTCCTTGACCCACTTTTTCTGTCGGAAATCAAACTTGCTGGAGCTTACCTCAGAGATTCAAGAGTAAAAGCTCTCCAAATCTCTACTAAAACCATATATACTTCTCAGCAGTGAGATTTCTCATTCAAAAAAGCCAGAGCTTTAGTTTCTCACCTGTAATGATTTAATCATTTCCATTGAACTAGAAAATATGTAAGCTGCTTCAAGGTTTTCCAGGCAGGATACAGATCTATACATTACGTATATTCCTTATCTACTTCTTGCATGCTAGATTGTAAGCCTAATTGATCATAAACTGAGAATGATAGTTCCACTAAAATCAATGCAGCTTCTCACAAAAAGCATTCACTGACATCAATATTTTATTCAGTCTGGATCTGCGTTAGGAATAAATGCTTCCACCCACAGCCCAGGGTCGTTCTAATCAACTCCAGACGCTAATCAGGGCCGAGTGGCAAACTGTTACGCTTTTGTGGTCACAAATTGTTCCAGGTTGGGGTTTTTGTTGGTTTTGTTTCATTTTTGGTTTGGCTTTGGGTTTTTTTTGTGTGTGGTTTTTTTATTTTAAATACCAAAGTGTTTTCCCCCACTACATTTGAGACTTAAAAGCCTACCAAACCATGTAAGATGGAGAAGGCTAAAGAAGCTGAGAGAAGCTGGGCACGATAGCTTTTTTTTTTTTTTTTGTGTGGCACACCTCAGTCTGGAAGAGGTTCCTGTTCCTGGCTTCAGAACGTTAGGGATCAGAGCGTAGTTTTTAATATCAACGGACATATTTAGGGCCCAAAGTCTCACCAAATATCAATGTAATGCAGTTTTCCTAGCAAATGAATTAATCTGGGGAATAGAAATTCAAGTCCTGGGGTGTTTATCTACATGTGGAGATAGAAAGTCATTAAGAGCAATGCAAAAAATAACTTGTTTTTAACACTGTTTCCTGAAATGGGAATACACTGTTCCTTTTTCTGTGACCTGAAGGTAGATAAAAATAACTCCATTTTCTGAAGCTATGACATAGTTGAGATGGTTACATTATTTTTTTTTCTTTTATTATATTACATTTCCAAAACTTGCAATACACTGGTTCGTCTACATTTAGATTTTATCGAGAGTATTTTACTAAAACCTCTAAATTAAGCAAACCCTTCATTTACTCTTAAGGATTTCCTTAATAACAGGAGTTTTAAGCAGTACCTTTAACTCCAGAATCAAAACTGGCCTGGAGGTGTGCAGAAAGGCTTTTAATATTTAAATTAATTATTTTTGGAATAGGAAATAAAAAAAAAAAGAACAAAGCTATTTCAAATTATCCTTTTATCATATAAAAGGTCAGAAGAGTAACAAAGTTTAAAATTAGCTTAAAAATATGTATTTCACAGGATCAGGATTGATTTCAGAATTTAGACAGAAAACCTTATTCTTGTAGGTACTTCCAGAACAACCGCTGAAACCGTAACACAATTTTTGATAGTTTGATCAATACTAGTTTAAGCAGCGATAAAACTTGCTTTGCACCAAAAGTCAATTTTGTACACAAAAGGGTGAGCTCAGGAGTTTTCTAAATAATTTTTGCTATAATAAAAGTGTTTTACTCTGCCACTTCAGGACAGATCGATTGTCAGACATCTACCATCTGTTTCTGTGAATACTGGGGCAGAAAAATATATATAAACTTACATACTAAGGCTTAAACCATAATCAAATAAAACTTGCAATAAAACAGACTGAGCACTTTATAACACAATTACTTTTAACACCACATATTTTACCTAAATCAGAACAGTCAGTCTGTCTGTTCTGGATGGTTTCCATTCCTTGCAAAACTGCTTGTCTAAAGCAAGCCTAAAGTTTTCAGTGTATGATGGAATCTAATATAAACGGGATCTGTTCTGCACAAAAGGAAGATATTTGCTTCTTTATCCCCAAGGTGTGCAACTGCCAGATAAAAGTTACAAGCTGCAGAAGTTTTAAACAATGTGCAGAATTTCAGACACATAGCAAGAGACACTTCCCACTGCAAACGACCTTTCCCAGCTGTACAGACATTTCAGAAGAAAACTCAGGATACAAGCACCTGTACCAACTGCATTCAGAAGAAAATTTTCTCCTTACTCTCAAGCCAGAAGTTTCTCTGTGTAAAACGAATCTATTCAAGCCTACAGTACAGTGCTGTTAACATGCAATGTTTCATACAAAGTGTAAGATAGGTCCCTCAGCAAATATTAAGGTACATTACAATGTTATTCTAAATGACATGGATTATTCTTGTAGTACCAAATGCCTGAGAAATTCTCCTCCTCCTGCCTAATCTGCCAGATTTCACCAGGGGACATCGTGTTTTGTTTCATTTATCACCTGAATCAGAACCTGAATCACAAAGAAACCTCTGTCCCATACAACTGGAGTCATCCTCACCTTTGCCTTGAAGCCCTTTTCTACAGTGTGGAAATCTTTGGAAGACCTGTAGGAAGAATTCTTTACAGAGAAGGACAGACTCCTTCAGCATTTTGCATTTCCCATTTATGTGTTCAGTCCCTCGTGTTCTGCATTTTGCATTTTGATCCCAAACATGGGGGTTGGAGGCAGAGTTACCTCAAAAGGCAGCAATTCTTAAACATGGCACAGAAGACATAATTCCATACTCCACAATAAATTAATGGGACCGTTGTTTGAGAACAGTGAGCGGAATTAGGCTTGTTGCTAATAAAAGGTTGTTCTGGTTAAGAGAAATTCTTACATATATTACTAACACTGTTAAATCCGCACAGTGTTAGCATCATCTGTGGAGTGGTAGGTGAATATGAATAACTTTATTTCCTCTATCCCCAAATAGTTCCTGTGTTGTCATCCACTGGGATTCTACCCAGCCCATGTTTTCTGTCTCTGTGAATTCTGCATTTTAAACCCAGTAGGATGTGCTCTACAGACAGTTTGCATTCTCTGTTCTATTTCTTTACCAAAATAAGTTGCACGAATACCTGCTGATCTTATCTTCCTCCAATATTTCATTACAAAGTGGCTTCTCAGGGGGCTGCAAAATATGCTTTTAACTCTTAACCACAGACACCAGAAAATTAAGTGACCAGATCTCTCTTTGTACACACCCACCATGTTAGTCAACATGCTTACAAACTTAAGAGTGAGCCATAATAAACAGACACAAGTTTTAAAAGTGAGAATGAAATCTTCCAAAGCCTAGTTGTCTGCAGTACATCATATATGAATAACATACTTTTCCCTACTTCATGCTGTTCTCCTACCTCTCTTTCACCTGCCAATATATTAGACTGAAACCGAGAACCGATTTCCCTCTCAGCAAGAACTAGCTGTTCCTTCCAATAAGCTTTTATTTTGATTTCTAGAGAAACAAGTTCCACACCAGGACTCCAGCATCTTCAAAATTAGAACACTTTTCTGTGCATTCAAGACTTAAGTCAGCAGAACAACATTCTCCCTCATTTTACAGATAATATAAATGTATTTGATCTAGAGAGAAGCCTGTGATTTCACCCATAAAGGCTACCTTGATCACAGAATAAAAAATGGGATAGCCAAGAGTGTAAATAGCAAGCACAGACAATTTTAAATCTATGAAATGTTTTGTCTGAACATCCACATGCTAGGTGAGACATCTGTACTGCTTGCAGATATATCCCATTTCCTGGATCACAAATAAGGCTGGCTGCATAAAATTTTGAAGCTTTTTTACGCAATCTCGTTTTAGTTCCCAGTAGAAAGAATAAACGTGTCTCAGAGCTCCATAACCCAACAGGAAGATTGTCAGAAATTAGTGCACCAATTTTGAAAAATGAGGAGGCTTCATGGAAGCAAGTATGCTGTCTTTCTCAATTTCAGGCTAAACCAAAAATATCTGTCTCAGGCTGGACACAGAAAACGTGTCTGTCACATGCAAATCCGTAGGCAGAAAAGCAACTGTTTGAAGAACTGGCTATCAGTTACAACTGGGAGCTGGGGTGTTGGTATTTGATCCAAATTTGAATTTACATAATTGTTGCTTTTTGTTTCTAATATTACTGCTTGCACCAATTCAAGCTATAATCTTGCCATAATTTTCTCAAACACAACATGCACTATGCAAGGTTCAAACCATCTTTTCACCATCTCTGTGTGTTTCCTGAAAACTGTTAGCTGGACATTACGTGTCCATGAGATGAATAAGCGTAAGCATCTCTGCTTACTGCTGTATCACAGTTAACACCAGGTCTCAGCTACCTGCATGCTCTGTGTTTTCCTGCCAATGCACTGCAGCCATAAGCCCAGCTTCACTGGGTTTATAGCTGCTTTGGGCCTCTGGAGTGGTGCAAAGCAGCTGGTACCTATCAGTGATGCCAGCTGAATAAAAGAATGAGATGGAATCATCCTTTTGGTATGAACAGTCAAAATGCATTTTCTTTGCTGTGGGACTTCAGGCCTGATCCAAAGGCCACTGAAAACAACAACATGGACTTGGCACCAAAGGGAGCAGATGCTTCTCATCAGCAGATTCTTAAGCAGAGTCTTTCCCCCCATACACCGTCTGGAGCTTAGATCACGCCTTAAGCAAAGAAATTTCAAATTGTTCATTCCCCTTTCTCTCCCGATTTGTAGCAATCCGTAAGCTCTAAATCATTTCTAGTGACATGCCTCTTGCTGGAGGAGAAGTCGGGTACCCGCAGTGCCCATCCCAGCGCTCTGCCTCCGAGCATAATCGCGTCCTGAGAGTCAATGAGGTGGTTACCGCGACAGAGAGGGCGGGGAAAGGATAACTTGTTAAAATTCTAAGATAAGAATGTCACTATCACTTTGTGTCTAACCCTTTTGAAAAATTATATAGTTTGATTTGTAAGAAATAGAATTTCTGTCTCCAGCTTCGGATTTGGTCTCCTATTTTTATGCATTTACATGAGATGTAAATCTAGCATATTTAAAATGACTGGTACTACACAGATGATGAAAGCAATGCATAAAATAAGTTTGAGCTTCACTTCCTAAAGTCAAAGAATTGCTGTTATGAAAAAAAAAAAAAAGAGAAAGGAAAAAACCCCTCTTCCTTTTATCTTATATTATTCCTAAGGAAATTGGAAGACACGATTATATTCACCGATCACACTTAGAATACTCTTTTCATACATGCTTCCGGTCTCCTCAGGGTCAGTATGCATCAGTTCATCAGAGATTTTTAGAAAGGAAGGGAGGAAGAATCCAGCTCATTCACTTCTGACAGCTTCATCAAGAATATTTAAGGTGCCAGTGAAACCAGAGTTTTGCTGTTTGCCAGATGGAATCCAGACCCGGTGTGAAAGTGTCACAATACTTGAGACGTTTGAGATCTTGGGTGTTGTCCAGCCATTCCGGGAAAACTGAAGCTGCGTTTGGGCTGCCAATGGGAAACACTGACATGACAAACAGTTCTTGCAAGGGATAGCAGCATATAGGGATAAGTAGATATCCCAGGACCCCCATGCACTCCAAATGTTCTTATCAAAGCTAGTGACAATCTGGGCTTCTTCAAGGGGGGGTATCTACTAGTACAAATCATGTTCAAGGCTCATGGCAAGTATCTCAGACTTCAGTTCCACTTGATAACTGTATGAAGAGCTAGATGACAAATATGGATAACCATTGACAGAACTACTTGGCAAAGTACTGCTTATGTTTGGAGGAAGAAAAAAAGTGATTTCATAGAACCTGGAGTGTCTTCTTTACAACACTGCATATTTCTTACAGGATTTTTTTCCCTGCTAGTAGAAGGCCTAATATTACAAAAGCAATGCATCCCTTTTCCCGTTCAAGACTACGCACAAAGCTGTAGAATCTTCTTAGGTGGCAAAAGATTCCTTATAAGCTAACTAAAGCAAGGTTCATTTGCAATGTGAAATGCTGCATACTTTATTTAAAAAAGCAACTAAAACATAAGTGATTATGTCAGAATATTTTTGTATCCTTCAGAACATCACTTCCTTCAAAGTCTCAAAACCAGATCAAAAAGTATAAAAAACTAAAAAATCTCTTTAGAACAGAGAAAGGTTGGAACATAGATTTTCATTTGCTTTGCAGCTAGTTCAGCCATTTTCTTTGTGCAAGTTCTAGAAAATGAACATTCTCCACTTGCTCACACAAGCAGCAGGGATTTATATTGCTTAGCACCAGTATGCACAACTGCAAAAGTAAAAAGTGGTTGAGAAAAACATCCATTAGAGCAAACACTTTTCTTTCAGACTACATTTCAGTGGACAACTGTGTTGTTTTTAAAAGAACAAACAAAAACTGTAAGCATTACCTGTAAACTAATATTGCAAGGCATATATATGAATAATTAAAAAAAAACAACAGCAGCTGTCTGCTGACTGATCTTCATGGATTATTTAGCTGACCCTTAGCAATGACAGGCCCTGACAAGTCAACAGGAACATGAATTGTCAAGTGGCTGATGAAATAACAAAAACTGACAATATAGCAAATGGAAAACTTAGAGACCAACTGACTGAAGAATTTTCTGGTTTTTGTTTCAACTACTTTTTCCTCTCGAGTTCTCTAATAGACTAAAGGGTTACATAGGTATAAGCATTTTGAAAATAGGAGAAAATAAAATGAGAGCAGTGATTCCTGCAAATAATCCTGAATGAATATTGATTGCAGATTACCAACTCTCCACACAAACCCCCCATAACTCCTAATAACAGATATTTACCATAATACAAAGAAAAAACCCACATAAATGTAAAGCAGGATTTAGGATGTTGTTCCTATAAACACAAACATACATATATATATATATATAATCTCAATAGGAAGTAGCACTTTTTTGCCTCTAGTTGTTCTCAATCCAATACCTTTAATGGGCTAAAGATACATTTTGAATTTAAAGAAAATGAAGATTCTTATGAAACTTTCAATGCGCTATGAGTCCACCTCTAAGCTGAACTAACTGTGAAAAGGCAAAGGAATATTGCTATGATCAATATTGCTATAGTTTGGTACTATGAGACTTCTGTGGTTTGGAAAAAAAACCCTAAAGTCTCTAAAAACCATGAAAGATAAAATATGTGACCACAAATTGTTTCCTCACATAGCTGCATTTGCTAATAATGCAGTGATCAGAATTGAGCACTTCAGTGTGTTTGAGTCACCCACAAAGGAAAAAAAAACTCATAAAGAACTATATGGATCCCATTAAAAAAAATACCCTAAAAGTCTGTGCCAAAGATGCATAAAACTAAAAAGACACCCTACACCCACATGCTTTCTTTTCCATTGTATTCCACTTGCAGTATCCCTCATGCACTTCAACCAGGCTCTCTTTTACCTCTACAGATGTTACATTTTGCTCAGTTTTCCATTTAATGCCACTTATATGCATAAGATGAACTGGTCTAAAGCTCAGTGGTATTTCTATGGGGGGGGGGGAGCTTTGTAAGCAATACTTCTTCTAACCCTAGACTTTCAGATAAGCTGAAAGTTCCTCACAGCAGAAACAGCAAGTGCTTAACCTACTCTGTAGAAAATAATTTGGCCCCTTTGTGTGCCAGCTTTTATTTTCCCAGGTATCATCTGCCTCCACAGATGTGCGTCATTACAATCAGAACAACCAAAAGCAGTATTTCTATATAATTAAACATTTTTATGTAGTAAAGCAGATATGGTAAGAAAGCCGTTAGATGTCTCCCATCAGGAACTTAGCAGCCATCAAACTCAATATGGTGTTCTTAGGAAGCCTGGATTCAGGACTTGCATGTAATGGTGACAGGTGCTATAGAAAAACTTAAGATTCATTAGCAAGAAGTTTAGATAAAATAGTTACATCTTGCATCTGTGAATGCTTTCATGACCAGCTGAGGGAACACATCCCACAGAGAAGTCCATAAAAATGGAACATTTCACTAATTATGTTTCTATATATTTTTTATGTACAACTTAAAAAAAACAGGTTTATGCCCTTTAATTAGGGATGATGCATGACAGTAAGTCAAGAAAGACAAAAAGACAGAGGAAAACAATGAATCTCAGATGAAGGAATAATTTTTATATTCAGTTGTGCATACTTGTATTCTAGCAATGTGTTTGAATGGACAGTTTCAGAAATGAATTCAGAATACTAGAAACTTTTCCATCGCTAGCATATTTTCATAATGTACAACACCAGTAGGCCCCCAGAATGAACCAAAGAACATTTTTCTTTACTAGTCTTGAAGCCTACTCAGTTTTGATTCTTAGTATAAGTGAGGTTAGGGTGGTTGATACACATCTTTCTGTTTCAAGTGGGTACATTCAGGCATTAACGTATACAATAAAGCTGGATTTTGAAGCACAGAAATTCAAACTTTCTACTTAGCAATCATCTTTAGTGGAGTTTAGTGCTTTCTCCTCAGAGCACAATGAACAAACATTGAAAATATGAATTACCCATAAAGGATAATGATACTTCAGTCAAATTAACTTCTAGTATTTACAAAATTTTGAAGACAGTTATTCCTAGCTATGTACAAGTTGAACAGATAAAATGAAAAGCCAGGAGTTGTGTTATATGACACAAATGGTACAGTGGAGCTATATGACTGTCAACTTATGCTATCAAGAAACAATTCTCCTGATGGAAAAAATACTACACTCTAGAAGTCTAAGGTGGGGAACAACAGCAGGGTAGAAAGCATAAAGAAAAATCATAAAACAAAACATCTGGAAGTAAGAGAGACAAAATAATGAAATACCATCTTGTTTCCTGACACTGAAGCAAAAGGAACCAGAAGTGGGAGAAAGCTAATATCTAAATTTACTTCTTCTGAAGAATTTTTTCTTTTTAAGTAATCATTTTGTTGCAGAACCCTCTCTGTACTCATAAAACTATGTAGGATTTTGTGAAAACAGAATCTCTGCAAGTAACTTTTTTAACAATCCCTTCCTTCCTTTTTTTTTAAAAAAAAAGTATATGCAAACTTCACACTTTTCTTTCAGCCACTTTTAAATTCTCTAGTATTCCTGGAGGTACAGATATGTCCAACCACAAAAACCAAAAGAAGTCCTTTCAAAATAGAAGGATCCAAAGCTGATAAGCAAAAAAACCCCCAAAGTCTGAGAGAGCATTCATGAAATACCACCAACTTGTAGCCAGAAATTGAATACAGAGGATCTGATTCTTACGGAATTTGCTGTGTCGAAACTAGGATTAATTGCTCAGTTGAACCCAAGGCAGAAGAGCTACCGAGGAATTGCAAAACTACAGAGTACAGCAAACAAAAGATATCACGCTTCTTAGTTTTGCCTATTTCAGAGTGAAAAGTACATTTGATGGGGAAATACTTCCTCCTTCATGAAATCCCCACAGCTCCATTTTGTCATGCAACGACTTCAGCAGTGACAGCCTTGATTCGGTGCCTGCAAACAGAGAAGGATGCCTGCCAGGACTCATTACTTCCTATTATTCTATCCCCTTTTTACTACATACCTAACAGGTACCAGCCCCTTCTGGAGCTTTGTCTAGCTCACTGTTTCACATTTAAATAGCCTGCCACTGACTTAAAAACTTTGTTCCATCACTACCGACAGCAGAGCAAAGCATGCTCCATGCCTCATCCTGACAAGAGACACAGCTTTACAGAGGCTGCGAATATCCTCCGCTCTGCCTCTGGAAAAAACAAATCAGTAGCACAAGCAATAGATCATGAGTGGCTCATTTGGTGTTTACTTACAGTCTCGGTGCCTGCTAATGCACTTCGTGACCTGCCATTAACTCTTTGCCTCACCTCTGCCTTAGCGGCCACTCTGCGCTCAGGCACTCAACGCTCCATTTTTCTCAAGCCCTGTTTCCCAGCGGATTGATCCAGGCTTGGGCCAGACCCCTGAAGGGCTGTCATGTTTCTCTCAAATCAGTAACATCTTTCTTACAGAGCAACTCCTTTCCATACAGGAGCACCAAACTATGATACATTTGTCTTCTCCTCCAAGTTCCATCAACCACTGCACCAGTTTTCTCTGTACATGTATTACTTGTTCACTGCCAACTGCATCTCAATAGCAGCAGATCAGAGTTCTCTAAACTTACTGAACCAGCTAATTTTTATCTTGGTGATACATTCCCATTGTGATTGTAGTAACAGGCTGTAGAAATACATCTATTAATTGTCAATAAGAATGCACAAACCAGAAAATAAAAAAAGAAAAAAGACTACAGATAACTGGGATGGTGAAGCTTGAATCAGCCACCAAAATGAAATGCTATACACATGCCATGGGCTGTTTCTACCATTTGCTACTCATAATCTTTCTCTTGGTTTACCCTCAGCATCTAACATGTTGGAACTCAGCATAATTAAGAAAACCTAACTTTTCCTCACGCCTGAAAGGCTTCATCTCACCACATACTGTTCGGAAACAAGTTTCAACTTGAGAAGCCCACCCATTAGTGTGACAGCAAATGAGAAAGCAAACATGTCTCATTGCAGCAGGTGTGATGCCCAATATTCTCAAGAAAGGACTGGAATTGAGCTTTAGCATTTTGAAGACTGTGCATCATGTTACGATAGCTAAGCTCATTGTTTTCAATGATAGACTCATGAGAATTCCATAATCAAGGAGCTGTAATTCCATAACCAAATGTACTACACTTTAGAAGTATGAAAAGATCATAAAAATACTCTCACTTTACTATATTTTCATCTGACAAGCCATTAAAATAAAAAACTATTTAGCTCATAATATATCATTTTTATTAAAAGATCTTACTGCTTAGATTTTCTATATGTTTACTTTTAACATTTTCATTAAGTTTCTTTTCTAAAAAAAGGTTTTTACCTTAAAACTCTTTGAACAAAAACACTGTGTAACAGCATAGGGAACTTCACCTGTGCTGTGCTTCCACTTTGTAGAAAATTCTTTGATATTGAAATTTTATACTGAAACCTGGTAGGGAAAGGTAAAGCAAATATATATGTACATTCTAGTTAGCTTTACATATCATGCACTCAGTCTCACTCAAAGTTGTTTAGATGAGCACTTTTCCATTACAGAAGTAGGTCAAGAAATTTCATTCTCCCAGCTTATTCCCTTACACCAAAATTAGTAAAAATCTTCCTTTAAAATTCTTAATGCACTGAAAAAAATGACAATACTGTTTACTGAGGAATTACTAAATTCACTTGCTTAGAAAAAAAATAAGAATGTCAGCAAATATACAGAACCAGTTTTACATGACACACTACCAGAGGTTCTTGTTCAGAGAGATGTGAATGTTTGACTTGTAATGACATCTGTAGGCTAGGCGGTATTAAAATTCTAATTTAAGATTTTTTTTCATTTAACATACCTGTGACTGCTAAGTCAAGAAATTTAGTGAAACACCATGTCAACCTACATCTTCAGCATTAAGACACATACATTTCCCCTGCTTTTACAATATATTTACCTCTTTCTTTAATGTTTGTATGAGTATTCATAACCTATACCAGTAAATTATTCACAATATACTGCAAAGCATGTCTTCACAGACTGTAGCTTACTCCAGTATCCCACTGTGCATAAAAGTTTGATGTGCCAGTAACGGCAGAAAAGGGGAAAGCGCCTCAGAATATGGTAGAGGTAATAAACAAACCAGATAATTGAGTGACTGTACTGAAGTAACCCTCAGGCAGAACGACAAGCAGGTAAATTACTTCAGTATTTTCCCCTCCCTAAGCCAGTAACAGCTACGGACTCACCGTTAACCAAGAGTAAGTCAAAAAGGCCATGAAGGAGAAAGTCTAGTTTTATCTGCCTCTGAGAGAGAAAGTATAAAGATATCTGTAAGTAATCTGCAATGTGCCTCTGATGTGCTTCTCCCCTCATACTTTGATTTTTAAGCAATAATTCTTTTTGGACAAGTTCAAGTATGGCTAATGATTGTGTCCTAAAAGCTCTAAATAAGTTAAGCAGCAAGATACGCTAATTGTAAGGAAAGACACAAATTAATTAAAGGCTTAATTAAGTAAATATTTTACCAATAATCACCATCTATTAGATGTTTATAGGGAACGTAAGAATATTTGACTTTTCTCCCAAGTTCTAACGTAGCCTCAGACAGGCAGTCACCATACAAATGAGTTTTGGATACTGGTAAAAATAAAATTTACAGTAAATCATTCAAAATATTTTTGAAAAGAAGAAAATTTTGAAAGGCAAACACATTTTGTAGAGAGTTTTAAAGTAAAATAATTATTTGATCTAAAGTTTGTTAAAGCCCATGCAAAAAATATCATTGACTTCAAAAGAGTTTGGATCAAGCCTTAAGCAAAAAATATTCTTCTTTTTCTATAGATTGTGGAATACAAATGGAGAAAGCGTTTACCAGAAAGACGTTGGTTATTTCTTTCCATTGCAGGATTCTTACCTAGCCTATGAAAGCATCATTTTCAAAAGCACCAAAGCTATTTAGGGAGCTCACCTCTCAAAAAACCATACATTTCTAACTCATGTAGTCAATTCTAAAAATTTTATGTGACTACATATTCTCAAGGGGTATGAAAAGTCTAGTAGAATTTGAATCCTCTAATGGTGTACTTCTATATATTGCTCTCCTTTTCTAAAAGTTGATATCCCAAACTAGCTGAGAAACACTGTACTCTGCAGTTCTGTCATGTGCATTGTTCTCCTTTTGTCTATTGTGTCAAAGAGCTCTTTTAAATAAAACAGTTTCAATTCTTATAACAAGACATAGGAGTTGACAGCTGTTAGTTTTGCTTAAAGGGAATACTCGAGCTGAGTGAATAATTCTTTTGTGAATAATTTATTTGATGAATTTAGCTATTTCTCTGTTTACAAATTGTTTGTACAAATGGTACAGCCATAGGAAAAAAAAAACCCTGCTGCAGTGGGAATAAGTAGAGATTTCTAAAATATCACAGTGTAAAATAATTTCTGTAAGTTCTTTACACCATCCTATAGACTTCTGTAGCTGGAATATGATTCCTGTACGTTTCACTTCATTGGCTGAACGTAATAGGTAATAAAGACTTACTTTCTCCAAAAAATTATTAAAAAATTGCATTGTCAATCAAAACTGCAATTTTCTCTCTTCTTCATTTAACATATCAGGACTTGAGCTGATGTGATCCCGTTAAGACTCAAATAAAATTGTAGTGGTAACTCAACAAAGGAAAAGCAAAGCTAGTTTTCCTCCACATGTCACAATGCTTCAAACATCCTATATTCTGCAGTGAACTTCATATGTTCAGTTATCAGGTCGGAAGTCGTTAGCTATGATTTTGATCTCCACTTTATTAAGGACTTTTCTATATTTGCAGATTACAAAGTTAAAAAGAATATTGACAATACTTTAGTATAAAAATAGCTAATTGGGGAAAAAACTAAAAGCAGCAGAGTAACTTTCTCTACTAACTAAGGATTACATTGGTACACACAGCAAAGAATTTACTAGGAGTCGCCAGTTTGCATCTCTGCATTTTGCTGCCTCTCCCTGTATTTCTCTTGAGGCTTCACTACCCTAATAATTTTTGCCCTGTGCATTGCTTCCTTCTTTCAGCATTTGATATAAAGTTTCTGGTCATGTTAAAAACAAGTTTGTTAGGCTGCCTGGATAGAGGGTAGGTCCTTCACTCTTAAAATCCTTGCCTGTTTCCTTCTGAGGACCCTTGGTTTATTAGGGAAAATATCCACTTTTTGTTACATATAAAAAAAAGTACAAAGCCAAACAATCAATCCTGGACGTTGAATAGCATAATATCAAGTAAATGGAGGTGCACTTAAGACTTAAAAAAAAAAAAAATAGTATGTCCTTTCTACTCAACGAGCAACAGAAGTTTTCCTGAACATATGTGATAGCATACACAGAGAAAGAATATGGCCTTGAAGGAAACATGCTGTCAAAAAGGTATTCCCCTATCCAAGCGATCAAAGACTTCGGGGGATATAGATGTTTAAGAGTGCTGAAAGAAACAGCAGACAGTATTTTTTTTAGATAGAGAACAGAGGAGAATCTAGAGTGAGGCTTGTTTTATGACATTAAATAACAACACAGATTAACAAAATACAATTCCCTGAAGACGGTCAGTAAATTGATCCCGCTGGCTCTATAAAAATGTTTTAGTGATGATGATGATGACTGAAAATATTCTGGATGTTCTCAGATAAATAGATACGAGGTGAAATGATGCTGCATTTGAAGGCAGAGGAAGTTTTGCCACTGCCTGCAAGGAGCTAGAAATTTACTTAGGAAATCTCACAACCAATTTTCAAACATGAAATAAATCTGACTTTTTTTAGAGCAGTTTAATGCAACTGCAATTTCATTTACTTCAAACAGTTATCCCAATTCACAGCACTCTATCCAAGAAAAAAATTGTGACTCAACCCACAAGAGGCTGTACCTAGTCCCTAAACGATGCCTTATGCTATGTGTGAGGTCTTGCTAAGCGGCATCAAGGGATGTTTTACTTGGCATCCCTAGAAAAAGCACTATAGCTGCCTACGTGAAGTATATTTGTGTGATTTAATTAACAAAAAGATGTTAATAATGATTCTCATTACCATAAGGTAACATTATACAGCTCCTCAAAATACAACCTTAGTGACAACAAATGCATCTCAAAAGCCTTCCATGAACCTAATACATTAAATGTAGATACTTCTGGAAACCTACAGTAATTTACTGTTCTCTCTTTAATTTAGTCCTGCTGGGCTGATATACTGGATATCTATGATTAGCTGGTGTTATAATTAAGGAAGCAGTGTGATCTGAATGAAAATTCAAGCAGCAGAGTTCAAATCCTAGATGTACACAGATTTCCAGCATTATCCTAGAAAGTCTTAGCTGCTTCTCCTCAGGTTTTCAATATGTGAAGGGAAGATAATATTTTATTTACTTTACAAGAATATTATGAACTGAACTAATGTCCATAGGATCTCTGCCTGAGGCAAGAAAGGATTATGCCAACAAACGCCTTATTTAAGGAGGAACTGAGCCTTTTAAAAGGAAAAAATTCAGACAACTTCCACTCCAAATTCTCTTAGTCTGATATGAAAAAGGTAGCTGGCATAGAAGCAATCTGAGATTCACAGAACTGACAGATCGATGCCACAGAGGTGATCAAGACACACACACCCCCCCAACATACGCACACTTTATATGTTAATAACTGGAAAACAGATTGCAAAGCAGAGGAACGAAATTTGCTGATGATGCAGAACTGGAACCAAATGCAGGTAAGGGGATTGCTGAAGTCAGAACAGAGCCAAAATCAGTAATATTGAGAGAAACTTAGGAGCAATGGTTCTGCTAATTTAATACAGAGATCCTGGAGATAACAAGGTCACAAAGAAAACTACAGGAACTTTTAAGTCAGATGCTGCAAAACTGAAACAAGATAAAAATCACACTAGGAACAAATGTGAGCAAAATCCCCAAACTTGCCAAACTGAGACAGAATGGTGCCAGTTCTTATTCACGTCTGATCCTTCCCATTCCCCCCCATTTGTAAAAAGATTTGAGTATAGATGTGAATGTCAGGCATCCTGATTCTAACCCCCTTAAACCACTCCGGCCACACACAGGGGCTTCATGCCAGTCAGAACCAGTAGCTCTGATTTCCATTTGGATGTGAGCATCTATATATACAAAGTCAGCGGAGATGTTCAAGAGCTGAAATAAGCCAGGTGACTTTGCTGGGAATTTTGAATGAGAAGAAATTGCAGGTTTGAGCCTAGAAGATTAGAAGATTTGAAGCTGTAGTTCCAGTTGATGCACAAATTCGTTTTTATCACCTTTCACATGGCACTTGGCCTTCTGCTGCCAAATTGCTGCATTTTGAAAGGCAGCAACACTAATTACCCCAACACCCTTACTCCTGCTGGACAGCACCCACTTGGATAAGTGCCGTTGAACAGAGTGCGTATAAGAATCCGTATGGATCTCTACAGCACTGGGACGTGTGCAGCCACGACCTAACCGTATGGACAGGCCACACGCTGAATCTGCACAGGGGAGAATCTAGTTCTTCTCAGAAGAGTTTCACAGACTAATGCAAAAGGCAACCTGATCCTAAGGAACAACAAAATGTAGTTTCGCACTTTGTGCTAGAGGCACGCAGAATTACAGATGAGAAATTCACCCTTAAAGAAAATCAATGGGACCTGCAGTCCTAAGTCACTTAGGCACTTTTCAATATATAACCGAAATCTACTCCCACTGGGATATGATTTTCATAATTACCTGCTGTTGGTCTCCCTCTGCTCCTGCTGAAATCAATTGCTGCTTTCCACCGACTTCAGGAGGAACGGATTCAGGTCACTGCTGAAGTCTTTAACAAATTCCAACCTTACTGCATAAAAATTTTAAAAATTAAAATATTCACAGTGTTGGTCTATTGAGACCATTAGAAAACTATATTACAATATTTTTCTTAAGGACTCTAGATTTCTTTTAGAGACTGTGCAAAGAGGGGCAATTTTCTGTTCTTACATCCCCTACAAAACTAAATACTTAGCAAACACAGAAAATATTCTACAGCATCTATCAAGGTAATATTTTCAGCAAATATAGGCCAATCTTTCATACCAGTAATATTAGTTATGCAAGACAAGGCAAATTTGGAAAGCACAGGCAAAGAACAAAGAAATACATATATTATGCAAATAACAATTTTCCCCAAAATGTAATAACAATGATTACTAAAATCTAACCTGAAGCCATACTAATCCACTCTTCGTAAGGAACTGATGTAGTAAATAGAATGAAAAAGATAACAATGATAGTCTCATTAGCAGACCTGGGTAGCACATTATGCAACCTTTCATGCTAAATTAATCTCCCCTCCCCCCACTCATTTATACCTCCTGCTGAGGAAAAAAAAAATCAGTTTGAGGCATATTGATTGTATTGACCTTCTTTCAGTTAAATTAAACCTGCTGTAAAATTAAATTGGCAAACCTCAAGTCATCCAGGCATGATGATCACAGATTGACACAGCTGGGGGGGGGGGGG